>Ga0182793_1000293_pt1 | contig 42906 bp, 43 predicted proteins | sample Passage237A_FD_130498 | JGI IMG/M metagenome (GOLD analysis project Ga0182793, IMG submission 130498) | Cellulose adapted compost microbial communities from Newby Island Compost Facility, Milpitas, CA, USA - Passage2 37A (version 2) (version 2) ... | reverse complement strand
GCGCGGGGCGACAGATACATCGGATGAAGCGGGCATAGCCTGTGTATGCCCGATTTGCTGAAAGAGCAGGGAGGTGCGGCGATGGTCACGGCTTTGCCGTGTAGCCAGATATGCGGCCATGTACCATTCCCGTGCAAATTCCTTGGCGAGGGTGAGGCTTTCTTCCTTTGTTGAAATGCGGTGGTTGCGTCCTGCCATGTAAGTCGAGCATTGCCAAAAGCGGCTGTTGTCGCGTTTGTAGAGGTGGACTTTACCATCCAGAAAACTGTGGGTTTGTTCACTCATCACATACCTCCAGATACAAACGTATATGTGTAAGACATGTGTAAGTATAATACGGAAAAGTTAAAAAACTTAACCATTTGATTTATAAGTGTTTTATTGGGGTATAAGTAGAGTGAAGTGGTTTTCGAGACCGCCGCATTCAACCACTCTGCCACCTCTCCGCAGCGAACGCCGATGAAATCGTCGTGGTTGGGCGTGGGCGGCACTTTAACAGGTTTGAACGATTCCGAAAAGTCCAAGTTTTCCCTTATTTTTCATGCAAAAACCCCGCCGTTTGACGGGCGGGGTTGGGGAAGAAGGCATCCGGAGCCTTACTTCAGCGTTTCCAGCCATTTGATCATGGCGGCGCGCTGTTCGGGCTTTTTCATGCCGGCGTAAACCATTTTGGTGCCGGGCACGGCTTTTTTCGGGTTCCAGAGGAATTCGTTCAGCGCCTCGCGCGTCCATGTTTCGCCTTTTTTCGCCTTCATCGCATCGGAATAGGCAAAGCCGTCCATATGCGCATGCGGGCCGCCGACGATGTGGAAGAGGTTGGGGCCGACCTTGGCCGCGCCGCCTTTGTCAAAGGTATGGCAGGCCGCGCAGACCTTGGAGAGTTTTTCGCCCTCGGCAATATCGGCCGTGGCCAGCAGTTCCTCGATCGGCTCCGGCCCGGCAGGCGCGGCGGCACCGCCCGTTGCGGTATCGGCTTCGGCAACCTCGATCGGGAAGGCGTATTCTTCCAGCGGATGCTGGTGGAAAATCTTTTGCGTAACAAACCCGCCCAGCATGGCAATGATGCCGGCGACCAAAAAGGCTGCGAAGATTTTATTGGTTTCCATGTTCATGGCTTTGACGCTCTTTTTCTTTTTTCTCTGCCCCCGGGCGGGGCGGTTGGATGCTGCGTAGTGTAGCGGTTTTTATCCTTATTGGCCAGCAGGTTTGCGGCTGCTGACGATGGGGTCCGTCGGCTGGATATCCACATCCCACGGGAAGTAGATCCATGTATCCTGACTGACCCAAGTGACATAGGTATCCACCAGCGGTTCGCCCGCGGGCTTGGCGTAAACGGTGGCCAAATGCGCCTTGGGCAGCATCTGGCGCAGCAGTTTGGCGGTATTGCCCGTATCCACCAGATCGTCGATCACCAGCCAGCCCGCGCCGTCGCCGACAAGGCCGGCATCGATATGCTTGATGATGTTCAGGTCGCGCTGGATCTGGTCGTCGTAGCTGGAAACGCCGATGGTTTCGACGGTTTTGATCTCCAGCTCCCGCGCCACGATCCCTGCGGGGATCAGCCCGCCGCGCGTGATGGCGATGATGCCTTTCCAGTTGTCTTTGGTTTCCACCAGACGCCAGGCCAGCGCCTTGCAGTCGCGGTGGAACTGGTCCCACGAAACAAGAAAGCGTTTGGGCGCGGTTTTGGCGGCTTGGTCGGACATCAAAAAGACTCCCGGTAACAATGTTTCGTCATACTTATACCGCTGTTTTTTATGCAGTGCAAAGAAAGTCTTGGCCGGGCGAGGTAAAAAGTTACGGGAAACAGACCTGTTCCGGTCCCCGTCTGGAAAAAAGCGCGGGTGCGGCATTTTTCTATGTATATCAAAGGACTAACTTTGCTATAGTGAAGCCGGTTTTTTGCAGGAAGCTGTTATGGCTATTGAAGTCTGGTTCCTCCCGTCCCTTATCGCGCTCACCATCTGGGGGGTGACCGGATTTTTGTCCAAAATCGCGCTCGGCAGCCTGCCGCCGCTGCATTTGCAGGTTTACGGCGCGCTGTTCTTTTTGGCGACGGCGGCTTTGGTGCAAATCTTTTACGGCGGGCCGGAATTTGACGCGCGGGGCGTGATGCTGGCGTTTTGTGTCGGCATGGCGGGCAGCGTCGGGCAGTTGATGTTCCTGCTGGCGCTGCGCGACGGGCCGCTGACCTATGTTTCCATGATCTCCTCGCTCTATCCGCTGATCGCGACATTGATGGCCTTCCTTTTGCTGAACGAGCCGATGACGCTGCGCCAGATGGCGGGGGTGGCGCTGGGGATTTGTGCAATCGTTTTGCTGGTGGTGTCCCGTGACAAGCAGCCTGCCTGAACCGCCTGATGTCATTCCGCCGGAAGAAGCGGTGGATTTACAGCCGGTCCCGCCGCTCGCGCCGTCGCAGACGCGCTGGATATGGCTTGCCGTCGGCGCGCTTTTTGCGTGGGGCATCTGGTCTTTTCTGCCGAAGCTGGCCTTGCAATCCATGCAGCCGCACAGCGTGGTGTTTTACGAGGCGCTCGGCAATCTGGTCATCGCCGTTGCCGTGCTGACCTTTTTGCGCGGGCGGCTGGCGCGCAACCGCCGGGGCATTTGCATGTCCGCCTTTATCAGCAGCATCACGGTGGGCGCGTTTTTGCTTTATTTCTTTGCCCTGCACCACGGTCCCGTGGCGACGGTCGTGACGCTCACGGCGCTTTATCCCATTGTGGTGCTGATCATGGCGCGGGTGTTTTTGAAGGAAAGGCTGAACAAAATCCAGATGCTTTCCGTCGCCTTGGCGATCTGTTCCATCTACCTGCTGGCAGGCGGATAAAAAGGAGGGGAGCCGGCGGCTCCCCTTCAGTTTAAACGAGGTTTAGTGCAAATCTTATGCGGCTTCCGCCTGGTCCCAATGCGGCGCCCAATCGGGATTGATCAGGCGGCTGGCGCGGCGGGTCAACAGGTTGATGCGCTGCATGTCGTCGGCATCCAGTTCGAAGTTGAAGATGTCGAAGTTTTCGCGGATATGGTCCAGGCTTGCCGCTTTCGGAATGGCGGCAACGCGTTCCTGCTGCACCAGCCAGCGCAGGGTGATCTGACCGACGGTCTTGCCGTGTTTTTCGGCAATCTCGCGCAGGGCGATTTCTTCACGCACCTTGCCGCGGGCAAGGGGTGAATAGGCGGTCAGGAACATGCCGTGCGCCCGCACGTAATCCAGCACCGGTTTTTGCGACAGGAAGGGATGATATTCCACCTGGTTGTTGACGATGGGCGCGCCGAGATCTTCGACCACTTCGCGCATTTGCGCCACGGTGAAGTTGGAAACGCCGATCATGCGGGCCATGCCGGCTTCATGCACGGCGCGCAGGGATTTCATCTGCTCTTCAAACGGCACCTCGGAAATGGGCCAGTGAATGAGCAAAAGATCCACGTAATTCGTTTGCAGCTTGTTGAGGCTTTCCTCGACCGACTTCTGGAACCTGTTGCCGGCCAGATTGTCGTTCCAGACCTTGGTGGTCAGGAAAAGATCTTCGCGCTTCAGGCCGGAGGATTTCAGCGCGCGGCCAACTTCGGCTTCGTTCTCGTAAATCTGTGCGGTATCGATATGGCGATAGCCGATGTCCAGCGCGGCGGCGACGCCCGTTTCGCAATCCTTGCCCTTCAATTGCCATGTGCCGTAGCCGAGAGCGGGAATTTTGCGGTTTTGAAGATCGATATAAAGCATGTCAGAACCTTTCTGCTGTGTCGCGGGCGGGATCTTTCCGCCCTTGATAAAAAATAAATTCGCGCGGCGTGCCGCTTTCGAAAAGTACCTATAGATCTAGAACGGGGTTGAGAATAGTCCAGTCCGGTTAACATCGCGTTAATGTGGAAAAAGGGACGGAAATTCATCCGCTTCAGGCGCGTTTTTCACGGCAGAATCGGGGGGACGGGCGCGGGATTTTGTCCGTGATGCCGCCGCTTTTGTTATAATAAAAAAGACGCGCGCAAGGAGAGCCATGACCGCATCCGTTTATTTTATGGGCAAAAAAATCACGCAGGCGGAGCGCGCGCAGCTCGCCAGGGCTTTCGGCGAAACGATTGACGATATGCAGGTCTGCCATACCGTTCTGATCCGCGCAATGCAGGAAGGCAAGGCGCTGGAGCGCGGCGCTCTCACACGCGCCCTGCAAGGCAAGCCTGTCAGCTATACCGAAGGCGGCCGCGCCGTCAAACGCCTGATCCGTCAGGTGCGGCATGATCTGCATTACCGCGATCCGCTGGGGGAGCGCCTGCTCTATGTCACGGACCGCATCGCGGCTTTCCCCTACGGCGCGGTTTTGCGCTATGCCCTGCATGCGGTCTGGATGATCGTGCGGGGGATACTGCGCGCATTTTCTCGCGACTCTTCCAGATTTTAGGCTTTTTCAAAGGCCAGCGGTTCGCCCCAGAATTTTTCAATGAGTTGCAGGGCATCGGGCACATAGCCGGTGGACAGGAATTTCCGCTGCCCGTTCCGCCCGACCTGATATTCGGGGTGGCGTTCCAGATAGGTGACCAGCGCCGCGGCGGTGGTATCTGGCTGGGAGATGATCGGAATGCCCGCGGGCAGCACTTCGGCAAACAAATCGGCCACCAGCGGATAATGCGTGCAGCCCAGCACAACGCTTTCCGGCGCGCGGCCGTTTAACTGTTGCATCAGCGCGGCGGCATATTCGCCGATCATGGCGCGGAGCTTGTCCTGCGATGCGCCCGCCTCGATCGCGCTGGCAAGAGCGGGGCAGGCCTGTTGCACCACCTGAATGTCGGGGCGGCGTTTGCGGATTTCAAAGGGATAGGTTTTGGTGGCGACCGTGCGCTCGGTTGCGAAAACCGCGACCACGCCGCCCGTTGTCACGCCGTCATGCAGGCGGCGTTTTTCGTACCAGTCAAGCCCCGTGGCGGCCTCGATGGTCGGCACGACGATGCTGAGCGCGTTGCGCGGCACGCCGTCTTTCAGATACAGGGCGGGCAGCCATTGCTGCTGGATCCAGCGCATGGCCACGGCGGCGGCCGTGTTGCAGGCGACGACGACCAGCGTGCAGCCTTCCGCAATCAGCCGCTCCATCCCCGCGCAGGTGAGGTTCAGCACATCCAGCGGTTCCCGCGTGCCATAGGGGCTGTTTTTATTGTCGCCCAGATAAACGAAATCATGTTCCGGCATCGCGTCGATCAGCGCGCGATGAATGGTCAATCCGCCGAAGCCGCTGTCAAATACGCCGATCATGCCGCCCGTGCCCTTAATGCGCTTCCGCCCAGTTATCGCCCCAGCCGGCCTCGACGACGAGGGGCACGCCAAGGCCGCAGCCTGCGCTTTCCATCACGCGTTTGACCAGCGCCTCGGTGGCGTCCTTTTCGGCAACGGGCACTTCGAAGAGCAATTCGTCATGCACCTGCAACAACATGCGCGCGCCGAGTTTTTCGGCGGCGAGCGCAGGCTTCAGCGCGATCATGGCGCGTTTCATGATATCGGCTGCCGTGCCCTGCAGGGGGGCGTTGATGGCCTGCCGCTCGGCAAAGCTGCGCATGGCGGGGTTTTTGTCGTTGATGCCGCGCACAAAGCATTTACGGCCATAAAGCGTTTTGACATAGCCGTGCTGGCGCGCGTATTCCTTGGCGTCATCCATGAATTTTTTCAGCTCGGGGAAGCGGGCGAGATATTGCTTGATGTAATCGCCGGCTTCCTGCGTGCTGATGCCCAGCTGCTTGGCAAGGCCGAAACCGCTGATGCCGTAAATGATGCCGAAGTTGATCGCCTTGGCGTTGCGGCGGATGTCGGGCGTCATCTCGCTCATCGGCACGCCGAAAACCTGGCTGGCTGTCGCGGCGTGAATGTCCACGCCGTCGTGGAAGGCCTGCTTGAGTTGCTTGATATCCGCCAGTTCCGCCGCGAGGCGCAATTCCACCTGACTGTAATCGACGGAGAGCAGGGTATAGCCATCCTCCGGCACGAAGGCCTCGCGGATCTTGCGCCCGTCTTCGGTGCGGATGGGAATGTTTTGCAGGTTGGGGTCGGAGGAGGACAAACGCCCCGTATTCGTGCCCGCAAGGGAGAAAGACGTATGCACGCGCCCCGTTTTGGGGTTGATCGCTTCGGGCAGGGCATCGGCATAGGTGCTTTTCAGCTTGGACAGGCCGCGCCATTCCAGAATGCTGTCGATGATCGGGTGCTGGCCCGCCAGTTCCTCCAGCACATCGGCGCCGGTGGAATAGCTGCCCGTTTTGGTTTTGCGGCCGCCTTCCAGCCCCATTGCGCCGAAAAGCACATCGCCAAGCTGTTTGGGGGAGCCGATGTTGAAGCTTTGCCCCGCCGCTTCATGAATGCTTTTTTCCAGCGCCATGATCTTTTTGGCGAAATCATTGGACATGCGCTTCAGAATTTGCGGATCGACCTTGATGCCTGTAAATTCCATTTCCGCGATCAGCGGAACGAGCGGGCGCTCCAGCGTTTCATAAACCGTCGTCATCTGCTCCGACGGCAGGCGCGGCTTGAACAGCTTGTGCAATTGCAGGGTGACATCGGCATCCTCCGCCGCATAGGTCAGGGCCTTGTCAAGCGGGACGAGATCGAAGGTCACCTGGCTTTTGCCGCTGCCCGCCACCTCCTTGTACGGAATGGTATTGTAATCCAGAAAGGTTTTGGCCAGTTCATCCATGCCGTGCCCGTGGCGGGAGCCGTCCAGCACATAGGACAGCAGCATCGTATCGTCAATCGGCGCAACGCGGATGCCGTGCGCCAGAAACATTTGCAGGTCGTATTTGATGTTATGCCCGATTTTAAGAACGCTCGGGTCTTCCAGCATCGGCCGGAGCATTTCCAGCGCGCGTTCAAGCGGGATTTGCCGCAGCGCCGGCGTGTCGGCCTTTTTTTCCGACATCGAAAAATCGAAGCTTTCGGAATAGCCCTTCGGGTCGCGGTGGCCAAGGGGGATGTAACAGCCGTTGCCTTTTTCCGTGGACAGCGAAATCCCCACCAGTTCCGCCATGGCGGGGGTCAGGCTGGTGGTTTCGGTATCAATGGCGACATGGCCTTTTTCAATGGCGCGGTCGATCCATTTTTGCAAGGCGGCTTCGTCCTGCACCAGTTCGTAAGACGCGTTCCCTTCAGGCGCAAGAGCGCTGTCATCCGTTGCGGTCGCGGGCACGGCGGCCAGGGCATCGTCGTTGCTGCCGGCGCTCTGGCCGGTGCCGAATTGTTTTTCCAAGCGCGCCAGCACGCTGCGGAAACCCTGTTCCTTCAAAAAGCCGAACAGTTTTTCGCGGTCGGGATGCACGATTTTCAAATCTTCCACGGGCAGGGGCGGGCTGACATGCGCATCCAGCGCGACAAGCTTCTTGGAAATGCGCGCCTGTTCGGCAAATGCGATCAGGTTTTCGCGGCGCTTGTTTTGCTTGATCTCGCCCGCGCGCGCCAGCAGCGTTTCCAGATCGCCGTATTCGGCAATCAGCTGCGCGGCGGTTTTAAGGCCGATGCCCGGCACGCCCGGCACGTTGTCGATGCTGTCGCCCGCCAGCGCCTGCACATCGACGACTTTATCGGGCGTAACGCCGAATTTTTCGATTACTTCGGCCTCGCCCATGAATTTGTTTTTCATGGGGTCCATCATGCGCACGCCGTCGCGCACCAGCTGCATCAGATCCTTGTCGGAGGACACGATGGTGACGGGCCAGCCTTTTTCCCGCGCCAGCCGCGCATAGGTGGCGATCAGGTCATCGGCTTCATATCCGTCCAGCTCGATGCCGGGAATGGAAAAAGCCTCCGTCGCCGCGCGGATGAGCGGGAATTGCGGGATCAGGTCTTCGGGCGTTTCGCTGCGGTTCGCCTTGTAATCGGCATAGATGTCGTTGCGGAAGTTTTTGCGCGCGGCATCGAAAATAACGGCAATGTTCGGCACATGCATATCCGTTACCAGCTTCACCAGCATATTGGTAAAGCCCAGCACCGCATTCACGGGCGTCCCGTCCGGCCGGTTCAGCGGCGGCAGGGCGTGGTAGGCGCGGAAAATAAATCCTGATCCGTCGATCAGAAACAATTCGTTCTGGCGGTCTGTATCGGTCATGCGGGACACCGGTTTCTTCAGGGCATATGTGCTTATCATGTGTTTGAAAATGCCCGTTATTCCGGCAAAAGTCCAGCCGGTTGACAATCCGCCGGGCCGCTGTATTATGACACGCAACATCCGCCCCTGAAATTAAAGAGAATATCGTGCCTGATACGCCCGAAACGCCCGAAACGCCCGCGCCGCAACTTTTGCCCTATACCTATTTCAGGGCGGAGGGCGCATCGCAGGATGCCGTGGAAACCGTGCAGGCGGCGATGCGAGAACACGATAAAATGCGCGCCGATTTGTGCAAACGCTTCGGCGCCAACGACATGATGGGCGGATACGACAGGGAAACGGGCGGCTATCGCCTCAGCGCCTTTTATTTTTCGCCGAAGAACGCAGACAAAGTGCCGCCCGACTGGGAGATCTTGAACCGGCAGACGGATGACAACGGCGCCTTGCAGGCGATTTTCGCCAAACCCGCCGCAGGGTCGAAGGACGATTTCTTTGTTGCGGATTATTGCGGGCTGATGCTGCGCGCCGCCAAGCGCAGCCGGATCGAGAATGTTTTCGGTTGCGGCGAAATGCCGATGAAGGAATTGCCTGCGGGCAGTTACCACAGCGCTTTCGTGCGCAACAGCAATGTCAACAAGGAACCGTATAATTACAATCAGGAAGGCATCGGCCGCCTGCGGGATAACGCCACGCGGCTTTTCGGCTCCAACAGCCCGTGCCAGAGCGGCGATCCCATCGACATGATGCAGCTGATGGGCAACTGGTATATCCGCGTGCCGAATGATACGGCGGGCAAACCGCATTTTACGCCGCCCGATGCCGTGGAAGTGCCGCTGCAAGACATGCTGGCGCTGGACAGGGACGAGCAGGCGGCCCGTTTTAACCGCGCCCGCGCGCAGTCTTTCGACCCGCATATTTAAAAGAGGCGGATGATGACAAAGACGGTGAAGACGGCAAAACAGGCCAAACGCCGCTGTGCCTGGGCGGAAAAAACGGACATTGAAGCCTTTTATCACGATACCGAATGGGGCAGGCCGCTGCGCGATGGCCGCGCCTTGTGGGAATGCCTGATGCTGGAAGGCTTTCAGGCGGGCCTGTCATGGGTGACGGTTTTGCGCAAGCGCGAGGCCTTTCGCAAGGCCTTTGCCGGTTTCGATCCTGTAAAGGTCGCCAAATTCACCGAGAAGGACATCGACCGCCTGATGCAAAACGAAGGCATCATCCGCGCGCGCAAAAAGATCGAGGCGACGATTGCGGGCGCGCGGATTTATCTGGAGATGCAAAAAAACGGCGAGGATTTTGCCGGTTTTTGCTGGTCTTTCACCAAAGGCAAAACGCTGAAGGGCGACGGCAAAACCCTGCCGCAGCAAACGCCGCTGTCGGTGGAGATTTCAAAGGCGCTGAAAAAACGCGGCTTCAAATTCGTCGGCCCCACCATTGTTTACGCATGGATGCAGGCCGTCGGCATTGTCAACGACCATGCCGAATACTGTTTTTGCCGGAATAAAAAGTAGTCAAAACGGCATATACAGCTTGTCGCTGGCCGCAAGGCACCAGAGGATGGCAAGGATGATGCCGTTCGCCGCCAGCAGGGTTTTGACCCAGATGGTGCGTTCGCGGAACAGGGCGGTATACAGCATCACCAAACCGGTCATGACCATCGGAAACAGCCAATGGTGGCCGATGTCGGATACGAAGCGGTTCAGCGCATCCGAAATCACGAACAGCAAGACGACGCCGATGGCGGAGACCAGCGCCGGTATCGTGAGCCTGCCAAGGTTGTCGCGGTACTTTTCGAGCCCCGTAAGCGCGACAAAGTTGCCGAGTGTCATGACCAGAATGATGAGCGACGCAAGCGAGGGCTGCGCCAGAATGGGCGTACTTTTGAGCAAATACACCACAACGAACAAACTGGGGATTCCCACGGCCAGGCTGCCGATGAGGGACCGCAGGATAAAGTCTTTATGTCGTTGATGCGGGGGCGTCATGTGTTCGTACATGTGGTCAACCTGGCCTGTTTGCACTATTCCAGCATACCAAAGCATGTTGAACAAAATTTAAATTAAACCAGCAATTTCAACAGTATTTATCTACAATTTTATAGATTGCATTTTATCTATCTGATTTTTGGCATTTCCGCGCATGGGTCAGCACGGCTTCCGCCGCCGCAGCGGGGGAGATATGCGTCACATCCAGCGTCAAAACATGCGGATGATCGATGGCGAGAATCGGGCCGCGGTTGCGGAAACGCTCCGGCCCTGCGGGGTCGGTCGCCTTGAAACGGGCGGCGCGTCCCTCCGCCGTGATGCGGCGGCGGTGTTCTTCCACATCGTCAATCGTCAGGCGCACGGGCACGTAACTGCCGCCGCGCGTGGCGACGAAATCGCGGATTTCCTCGTACCATGCGCGGTCGTCCGGGTCGGTATCGAACAGCGCATTGGTGAAAATGAAATTGAAATGCGGCGGCGACAAATCGCGGATGCTGTCCAGCACGATGCGCCAGATGCGCCCCGTGTTTTCCCAGACCAGCGGGGGCAGGGGCGCTTTGCCGTCGGTATGGATGACGGCAAAGACGGGGTTGTTGATGAGGTGGTTGTCCACAAGGCGGAAATTCGACCGCGCCTTGATTTCCTGCGCGATCGTATATTTCCCCGTGCCGGGATAGCCGATCAGGTGAATAAACGTGCCCCGGATGTCGCCGCTGCCCGTCATCGCCGCAAATCAGTCTCCGGCTTCGCGGGCGAGTTCGTAAAGCGCCACGGCGGTTGCGTTGGAAACGTTCAGGCTTTCCAGCGGGCCGTCGGTGGGCAGCTGTGCCAGCATGTCGCATTTCTCGGCCACCAGACGGCGCAAACCGTCGCCTTCCGCGCCCATGACAATGGCCACGCGGCCGTTTTTGCAACGTTCTGCCGCCTGCGCCATGGTCACCTCGCCGCGCTCGTCAAGGCCGATGCAGGTAAAGAAGGCTTTCTGCAATTGCTCGATGGCGCGGGCCAGATTGACTTCGCGCACCAGCGGCACAAATTCCACTGCGCCCGATGCGGCTTTCGCCAGCGTGCCGGTAATGTCGGGGGCATGCAGTTTTTGCACGATCACGGCATCCGCGCCGAAGAAAGCGGCGGAGCGCAAAATCGCGCCCACGTTATGCGGGTCGGTGACCTGATCCAGAATAACCACGCGCGCATTATCGGCGGCGGAGATCAGAAGGTCTTTCAAAAAGACATCTTCCAGCGGTTCCACATCCAGCAAAACGTCCTGATGCACGGCGTCGCGCGGCAGCAGGCGGTCGATGTCTTCCTTCTCTACAAAAACCGGTTCGGGGCGGGCAAGGCCGTTTGCCAGCGCCTCGTCATAGGCGGCGCGGATGCCGGCAAAACCGCTTTCCGTCACCAGCAGGCGGCGCACTTTGCGCTCCTCGCTTCTCAGCGCCGCGCGTACCGCGTGCAGGCCGTAGAGGAAAAGGGGAGAGGGCGCGCCGAAGCTCGGGCGGTCGGATTTCAGCTTGCGGCGGGTTTCGTCCGATGCTTCATAAGGGGTATCGAAACGCTCGCGGCGGTCAAAATCCTTGCGGCCGAAATCTTTTTTGCCGAAGTCCTTCTTGGGGCCGCGCTTTTTGTCAAAGCCGCGGTCGTCATCGCGGCGGGGCTTGCGCTCGCCGAATTTCTTGTCACCGAATTTCTTGTCACCAAACTTTTTATCGCCGAACTTCTTGTCGCCGAAGGATTTGCCCGCGCGCGCGCCATAGCTGCGATCCTCGCGGAAACCCTCGCTCTCCCCCTCGCGGCGCGGGGCTCTCTCCCCGTCGAATCGCTTGCCGAAACCGCCGCGGCCGGCGGCGGATTTCCCGCCGAATTTATCCTCCCGGCCGCCGAATTTGCCGGATTTTCCACCCGGTTTCGCGCCCGTTTTGCCCCCCGTACGCCCCTTGGATGCGCCGAATTTACCCCCTGCGGCCTTGCCGCCCGGTTTTGTGCCAAATTTTTTCGATTTGGACTGGAATTTGCCGTTTTTTTGTGACATAAAGCTTCAATCTTTCTTCTGGATGTTTCGGGCAATTTAACTTAATTCCCGAGTCTGGGGAAGGAATATATTGGCACCCGGCTGGAATAATGCCGCTTTCAAGCCAATATATCACATATCCGAGCGTGGAAGGGTGGCCGAGTGGTTAATGGCAGCAGACTGTAAATCTGCCCTCTTTGAGTACGTAGGTTCGAATCCTACCCCTTCCACCATTTTTCTTCAGTATTCAAGACATATCCCCCAAGCCGAGCAGAAATGCCCGCTGTTGGCGCATGCTTTGGGGGCTATGGGGTTTTGAGGGACTACTGAGACACTGGCCAAAGCGGTCGAAAAGGGGCGGCTCTCTCGGATTGGCTGATGGCTGGTCTCTCGGATTTCTAAGGGGGATTAACTCTGGCCGGCAATTATAATATACTATTACATACCATTAATTAATCGATTGAAGAAAAATGTCCACACTTCTTAATCAAAAGTTGGGTACCAGTGTCCGACTTAATGGCTTGTTTATTCCAGCATCATCTCTTGAAGACACGCTTTCCAATTACACATCGCCGTTAATGGCTTTCAACCATGACCCTGTATATAAATTGGGCTTGATTGGGTCGTGCGTTCCAATCTTCTTTGAAGAAAACTATTACTTAATATGTACTCGCCACCAGTTAAAAAGCAGAGACCCCCAGGATGTAGGTCTGCTTGATAAAAATGGAGAGAAGTTTTGCTCGTCTGCAGGGATTGTATTTTATCCTGATATAAATGAGGTAGAACTGCACGACCTTGTGATACTTAGATTTACCGAGGTTTGTAATGATCGCCCTGAAATGAAGGAGAGGTTCTTTCATGTCACTTATCCACCCACGGCACGCTCGGATGAGCTCTTGTTCTTTATCGCCTCTGGCTATCCTTCAAAAGAGCAAGACTATGGGTTTGCGGATAATGAAAACCGTCTTGGTTTTAAAAGGCTTGCACTGGTCTGCTCTCTGGCTGAAAAAGAAGAACAGTCAATGGATGAGACGCTTCTGCGCTTAAAAACCATGAAGGAGCCAAGGTTCGACCTAGACGGAATGAGTGGTGGTGCTGTTTTTGGCGTTCAAATGGTCAATAACATACCTCATGCCTTTCTCCATGGGATGACAACGCGCGCGGGGAATGGGAATGTTTACTTGATTAGAATTGGGTATATCCTAAACCTAATACGCGACTCCCGTGCGTAAGCTATAATAGTAAACTTTACGCTTTACACTCACATCGCTAATCCAGACTGACATGTATATCTTTATCACATCAGGCAACCTCAAACGTACTCCGTATTAGTCGCCCAACAAACCCACACTGGTGCAACCTTCACGCTTGGCAATTTCCTGTATTGTCATTCCGCCAAAATGCTGGTCTCGCCAGACAATACCCCGAACCAGATTTTTGAGCTTGTTTTCGGCAGGTCAAGCGGAGCTTTTCCGCTTTGCTGTTGCTTGTTATGCCTGCCTATATGGGGTTCAGGATAAATTTGAGGGAAAGGGGCGGATGGTTTTTACTGCCAATCCCGCCGTTTTGATGTATGGCCGATGCCGGGGTTGAAGCAATTGCAGGGGTCGAGGGTTTTGTAGAATTGTTTCAGCGCGGGCTTGGCGGTGTAGAGGTGGCCGACGTTGTGTTCGGCGGGGTATTCGGCGCCTTTGCGGTCGAGCATGTCGCAGATGGCGTGTTCTATTTTTTTGCAGTCATGGCCCTTTTTCACGATGTAGTCCTGATGGAACACGTGGCAGAAAAAATGTCCGTAATATAATTTGCACAGCATTTTTTCATCGATATCGGCGGGCAGGCGTTCGACCCACTCCGTTTCGTTGCGTTTGAGCGCGACATCGAGCGCGATGATATCCTCCACATCTTTCGGGTACAGCGCGCGATAACGCACGGCGGCGGAGGCGGCGGCGAAACGGTGTAAAAAGGCCTTTTTCGCCTCCGCCGCATCGCAGGTGAAAAACGCGCCGTGCGCGGCGGTTTTGAAAAAATCCTGCAAAAAATTCTCCGCTTCCTCAATGCCCGCGCCCGCCGTTTTCAACAGCAGATGATGTTCGAACCGCGCGCGGAAATCCTTCATCCGCCCGGGCAGATGGCCGGGGAACAGCCGCGACAGCGCTTGCAGGAAACGGTCGGACATATGCGCGGGCAGCAGCGCATCCATCTTCGCCTTCAGGCCGAAGAAAAAGGGCATGCAATCCGTGCCGAAATAATGCAGGGCGAGAAAAACATCCTTGCCGTATGTTTCGGCAATGTCAAAGGCATCGCGGTGCAGATATTCGGCCGAGACGGGCAGGGTCTTGAACTGCGCCAGCATATGGCGGCGCAGGCGCGTCAGGTCGTCGGGGTCATTCGTGCCGATGTAGAAAACCTTTGTGCGTTCCGCGCGCGGGAAAGTATCCAGCCGCGCGGCGAAAAGAATAACCTTGCCCGCGCAGCCCGAAGCTTCGTAAAGCCGCCGCGGGTCGGCATTGAAACGCGCGGGCGTATCGGCATCCACATCGCGGACATGGGTTTGATAATCGGGGTCGGAGGCGACAAGGCCCGATACGTCCTGAAAATCGCTCTCCGCATAACGCTGCGTTTCAAGCCGTTGCAGGATTTCTTCCGGCGCCGTGCCAAGCGCGATGCCGAGGTGGTTGACCAGACGCAGCGTGCCCTCCGCCGTTACCTGCGCGAAAAGGCAAAGCTGCGTATAGGCGGGCCCGCGTTGCAGCAGGGCGCCGCCCGAATTGTTGCAGATGCCGCCGAAAACCGAGGCGCCGATGCAGGAAGAGCCGATCACCGAATGCGGTTCGCGCCCCAGCGGCAAAAGCGTTTTTTCCAGCCTGTCCAGCGTTGTGCCCGGAAAGCAGATAACCTGCCGCCCGTTCTGGATAACCTGCAATTTGTTCATCCGCAGGGTGCTGATGATGACGATATCGCGGTCGTAATCGTCGCCGTCGGGGGTGGAGCCGCCGGTTAGCCCCGTATTGGCGGCCTGCATGATGACGATTTTTTGCGCGGCGATACAGGCCTGCAACACGCGCCATTGTTCCAGCAGCGTGCCGGGCCGCGCCACCGCCAGCACCTTGCCGCGCCCGAAGCGGTAGCCGGTGGCATAGCGGCGCGTCTGGCGCGCGCCGGTCAGCACGTATTTATCGCCGATGATGTTTTTGAGCGTTTGAATGAAACCGTCGTTCATTCAAACCTCGTTCCCGACCTTGCGGGCATAAAGGGGCTTGTCGAGGTTCACGCCGCCCGCCAGTCCTGCTGCCGCCAGAATATTCCACCCCGCCATCAGTTGCAGATAGGAATCAAACCCCGCCCGCGTGGGGATTTTGAATGTGGGGAAGGGCGTGTCGAAACTGGCCACCGCGATCAGGCGCAGGCCGGCCTTGACGGCGAGAATATCGCGGTATTTTTCAATCTCTGCCGCGAAAGGCTCGATGAGGATGATGCATTCATCGCGCTGCATCACCTCCTCGATCCCGTGCAGGGCATAGGTTCCCTCAAGGAAAATGCTTTTCTTGCGGGTGATTTCATTGGCTTTCAGCGCCAGTTCTTCCGCCACGCCGTTGTTGCGGCCGGAAAAATACAGCAGCGACGCGCCCGCAACCGCTTCCACAATGTCGGGCGCGGGATCGGCGGCGAGAACGGCCGCGCCATCATCCGCCGCCCGTTGCAGGTCTTGCCATTCCGGCCCGCCGAGCAGGGACTGGAGCAGCAGCGCCTGTTCCACCACGCTTTTTGTGGCGGCAATCGCCTTTTCCACGCCGCAGTCGAGGATGATGTGGTCATCCGCTGCGCCGGTCAGCGGGCTGCCCGCCGTTGCCGTGATGCCATAGCGGGGGATGCCGGCCGGCGCGAGTTTTTCAAACAGGGCGATCAGCTCCCGCGTGCGGCCGCTGTTGCTGCAACCGATGACGGCGCAATCTGCCAGCGGATATTCCGCCGCCTGCCGCGCGCCTTCGGTAAAGATATGCCGGTTCATGCCCAAATGCCGCGCGCGGTCGATGGTGTTTTTGGCGGGGAAAATCCGGCTGGAGCCTTCGCCTGTCAGCAGCAGGCGCGGCTTTGCGTGCAGGGCCGCCGCCCAGTCTTTTGTCCGGGCGGGGTCGAAACGGCGCAAAATGCCGGGCGTTTCCAGCATTTCATCAATCAGGGCATAGGGCGATCCGGGCAACATGGCAGGCTCCATTTCTATCGGGATTCTACGGGTTTGCGAAAGGGAACGCAAAGGGCTGTTTTCGGCCCCGCTCTTGGGGTAATCTTGGCGACGGGTTATCATCCGTTTTTGCGGGGTTCTGTAAATGAAAATATGCATCGTTTCGCCACATCTGGATGACGCCTTGCTGTCCTGCGGCATTCGCATGCAGCGTGCCGTTGCGCAAGGCGACGAGGTGCTGGTGCTGAACATTTTCACCGCAGGCACCAATGCCGCCAACCGCCGCGTGGAGGAGCAAAACGCCATCGGCAAGGCGGGCGGGCAGCCGTTTTTTCTCGACGAACTGGATGCGCCCGACCGCAACCCGATTTACTGGTCGAATACCAAGCTTTTTTTCGGCGACCTGGCCGAGGTGCCGGACAGTTATATCGACAAGGTGGAAGGCCGCATCCGCGCGTTTTTTGCCGAACACGGCATCGACATCGCCTATTTCCCGCTGGGGGCGGGCAACCATATCGACCACCGCATTGCCTTTAACATCGGCCTGCGCATCAAGGATATTCCCGTGCGGTTTTATGAAGACCGCCCCTATATCCTCTGGCAGGGCGTATTGCAGGGCCGCATGAATCAGATCGGCAGCGATGCCGTGCTGCCTGTCATGACCGAACAGATGATGCGCGACAGCCTTGGCGATTATCACTACATGAAGCATTTCGTGCCGGAAGGGGAGTATCAGGAAAACTGCCTGCCGCTGTATTTTGCGGCTTTGACTCATCCGTCGGCCGGGACGCTGAAATCCGAAAGCGAAACGCTGGAGGCGACGGAGACGGAGCTGCGGCATCTTTATGACTGTCTTGCCCTGTATGACAGCCAGATGAAGCTGATCTATGCCGATTACGACGGTTTCGTCAAAGACAGCCTGGCATCGGAACGCGCGCAATCGGGGCGCAGTGTCTATGCCGAACGGTCATGGCGTTTTACGCAGGATTGATTTTCTTTTTCAGGCTTTCGACGGTCAGCAGCACGACGGATTGTTCCGGCGCCATATGCTGCATTTCCTCGAACAACTGGTGGCAAATATCCGCATAGGAAAAAACGGTCACGTTCTGGTGATGCAAAAGATATTCCACGTAACGGATCGCGCGGTCGATCAGCTTTTTGTTGCTGGGCTTGACCCATGTCATGATGTTGCTCTCGTACCGGCCGTAACGCCCCATGACCAGCGTGGAATGCATGTTAAGCGCCATTTTGAGGAAAAGATGCTCGAAAAACGGATGCAGTCCCCGGGCCGACAGGCGGTGCGACAGGTGGTTGAGGGTGAAAACAATATCATCCCCCTCCCGGTCGATGACAAAGCGGTGGAGCTTGTGCGGCGCAATCAGGGCTTCGCGCTGGGCGCGGGCCTGCGCCGAAAAATCAAAGCCCATCAGCCGATCGCGCCCCGCAACGGCTTTCAGGTTTTCCCATTCGATGGTGACGGGGTCGCGCAGCAAAATCTCCCGCCACGCCGTTTCCGCATCCGCCGCATGCGGCAGGCAGAAATAGGACAGGGAGGGCGTGCGGGCGGGGTTGTTCTGGTTTTCAAACCCCAGCAGGGAGAAAGTCGGCGCGCGCTCCGTCGTATCCGTCAAAATCGTGATGCCGTAATTGTTCGTTTCATACAGAATGAAATCCCCCGCCGCATAAATGCCGGATTCTTCCGCCGTGAAAGGGGCGAGGAAGGCAAAATCGGTTTTGCGCACAAAATCGGCCAGCTCGGCCATATCCGGCACGGTGATGCCCGTATGCGCCGCGCGCAGCAGCGCAAAGCCCGCGCCGAGCATCAACGCCGTGCTGGCCTGCAACCGCGTGCTGCCCGACAGCGCCATGGGGCCAACGAAAAGGCAGATTTTTTCAATCGCGGGATTGTCCAGCACAAGGCGGGAGCGTTCGACATGCGCGTGCAAAACCTCGTCGGGGTTGCAATATAAAAAGAAAGGCTTGCGGGCGGAAATCCGTGTGGCTTCCTCCGTCGCGCCGATGACGGAGGGGGTTTCGCCGCCTTCCGTGCAGCACACCAGCAGGTCTTGCGGGCCGAAGCCGATTTCGCGCACCTGCCGCGCGCCGTATGCGGGATGGTCTTCAAAATTTTCGATGGAATGAACCAGCGCCAGATCGCCGCCGCTCATGAACCCCAGCACGCAATCGGCTTCGGGGCGGCCGCGGTGCAAATGCCGCCAGATGTATTCGATGGCCATGGAAAGGCGTCCCGTTGCGCCGCAGCCGTAGAAAAACACGCGGTTGCCCGCGCGCAATGTCTCGCCGATGGCGGCCTCCAGCCGTTGCAAGGCGTTGGCGCGCGCGGCCACGGCGGCCAGCACGCCAAGATCGATTTCCTTCTGGATATGCAGCGCGGCGGGGATGTCGTTCCGCGCCAGATCGGCCAGATCATAGGTCAGCGGATGCCGCTGCTCGGTCGGCAGGGTGCCCAGCTGGAACTGGTCGGCGACCTTTAAAAATTCTTCGGCCTTTTGCCGTGCCTCGTTTTGCAACATTCCGCAATCATCCCGCGCATGATGTTTTCACGGGGCGCGGCCGTGATGCCCGCCCGTATCCCGCCGATTATCCTGTATTCAGGCGGCGGTGGCAATATGCGTCATGTACCTGCGCAGAGGGCGGCGGTTTGCTTGACGGCGGCGGGCGGAGGAATTATATACGGTATCATGACCTTGCATCTCATCAAACTTTCCGTGGGCAGCGAAAGCTTTGCCGGCCTGCGCGACGGGCAGGCGGCGCGGCTGGCCGCAAAACGCGCGGCGGGAGAAAAGCCGGAGCTGGTGCATGTCACGCGCCAGACGCCCAAACGCGCGGCGGAGCTGTTGGACGGCGGTTCCATTTACTGGGTGGTGAAGGGCTTTGTTGTCGCGCGGCAAAAACTGCTGGCGTTGCGCCCGCTGGAAGTGAACGGCATCGCGCATTGCGGACTGGTCTATGATGCGGAACTTGTGCCCGTGCGCAGCCAGCCGCGCCGCGCGTTTCAGGGATGGCGCTATTTAAAGCCGGAAGACGCGCCTGAAGACCTGCCCGCAGGCAGCGGCCATGAAGACCTGCCCGAACATATGCGGCAAGAGCTGCGCGCGCTGGGATTGCTGTAGGCAAAAGCCGGTATCAAAAAAACGCGGCGGTTCGTTATTCCGTCACTTTTTTCACAAATTCAGATTTCAGCCCCATCGGCCCGATGCCGGGGACTTTGCAGTCAATATTGTGATCGCCTTCGACAAGGCGGATGTTTTTGACCTTCGTGCCGACCTTCACGACGGAGGAGGAGCCTTTGGCGCGCAAATCCTTGATGACGGTCACGGTATCGCCGTCCTGCAACAGGACGCCGTTCGCATCGCGCGCGATGATGCCGCCGCTTTCCGCCGCATCGTCGCCGGTTGCGGCATCGCCCGTCCATTCATGGCCGCATTCGGGGCAGTTGAAAAAACCGCGATCGGCATAGGTATAGACGGATTGGCATTGCGGGCAGGGTGGCAGCGTGGACATGAAAACAGCTTTCTTTTGTGTGATGTAAAATACGCCGCCATTATAAAAGGCCGCTGCCGCGCGCGCAAGACGCACAAAGGGTTGACCTTGCGGATAATTTTTTGTTTTCTGGAGATTGGAAAAAAATGCGGGGGAATATCTGTTGGCACAACAAAAAAGACTGGGCATCATCATGCCCGCGCGCGATCCGAAAAAGGGCATCGTCAACGGCAGCGGCATCGTGCCGCAGGAAGTGCGCGATGATTTCCTGAAACAACTATCGGGGGTGGAGGTCATCCCCGTCACGCTGGCGGGCGCCTGTGTCGAAAACGGCAGGATTTATGCGGGGGACGTGTGCCTGTCCGATCTGGATATGATTTTCTGGCTCTATTATGTGGGCGACAATTTTTTTGAATGGGACATGCTGCATTTCCTGTCGCAGATGACGACGGTTTTGCCGAACCCGCGCGCGGCTTTTCGCGCCCGCAACAAGTTTTACGCCCATACGCAAATCCGCAATGCGGGCCTGCCGACGGCCGATTTCTGCGCCTTTCCCGCCGCTGCCGCAGAGGAGGTGGCGGAAAGGCTGAAAGACTGGGGCGACGTGGTGCTCAAACCCGTGCACGGCGATTTCGGCCACGGCATTTGCAAGGTGTCCAATACCCGCGCCTTTGTGGATACGATTGCCTATGCGCAATCTTTTTCCCGCGAACCGCTGGATATTTTTTGCGAAAGGTTCGAGAAAAACGATATCGGCAAATGGATCAGCGCGACGGTTATCGACGGCCATGTGGTTTTCGGTTACCGCAAACGCCCTTCGTCCTTTGTGGAGGGGTGGAAGGTATATGACGCGGGCCGCATCGGCGGCAATGCCGATTACGTCGATCCCGAACCCGTGCGGGCGGTGGCCGCTGCGGCTGCCGCCGCGCTCGGCTGCGACATCATCGGCTTTGACATGATTTTTGCCGAACGGTTGCAAAAATACGTGATTGTGGATGAAAACACGCTGCCCGGCATGTATGCCGACTGTTTTGCCGCCTCGGGCACGGGCACGCTGGCCGACCATTTGGCGCGCATGGTGCTTAAACGTATTGGCGGATAACGTCGATAAAGGTCTGGCCGTATTTTTTCAGCTTGCGCTCCCCGATGCCGTGGACCAGCGCCATTGTCGCCATGTTATCGGGTTTCAATGCGACCATATCGGCCAGCGTTTTGTCGTGGAAAATCACGTAAGGCGGCACGTTTTGCTCCCGCGCCAGTTTCAGGCGCGCCTCTTTCAGCGCGGCGAAAAGCTGTCGGCTTTCGGCATCATCGGCAAACACATCGGCGCTCATGCGGCGCGGGTCGCGGCGGCGGCGTTCCTGTTTGTCGGGCTTGCGCAGGCGCAGGCTTTGCTTTTCCCTTAAAAACGCGCGGCCTTCCGCCGTCAGGTGCAGCCCGCCGTGCTGCATGTCGGCGGCCAGCAGGTTATAGGCGATCAGCTGGCGGAAAATCGCCTGCCATTCCTGCTGCGTATATTCCGTGCCGATGCCGAAGGTGCTGAGGCTGTCATGCCCGTTTTCCCGCACGCGCGGATCGGGCGCGCCGAGCAGGACGGTGACAAGATAGCCGATGCCGTAGCGCTGCCCCGTGCGGTAAACGGCGGAAAGCGCCTTTTGCGCGGCAATCGTGCCGTCAAAGGTTTCGGGCGGCGACTGGCAGGTATCGCAATTGCCGCAGGGCGCGCAGCGGTCGCCGAAGTAATCGAGAATGACCTGCCGCCGGCATGTCGGCGTTTCGCACAGGCCGAGCAGGGCGTTCAGCTTCTGGTGCTCGATGCGTTTTTGCATGTCGGGCGCGCCGGACTCTTCAATGAAATTGCGCTGCATGGCGGCATCCTGCGCACCGTAAATCATCAGCGCCTCCGCCGGCAGGCCGTCGCGTCCCGCGCGGCCCGTTTCCTGATAATAGGCCTCGATATTCTTCGGGATGGTCATATGCACCACGAAACGCACATCGGGCTTGTCGATCCCCATGCCGAAGGCGATGGTGGCGACCATGATGACCTTTTCCTCGTTCAGGAAGACTTCCTGGTTTTTCGCGCGCACCTCGGCGGGCAGCCCCGCGTGATAGGGCAGGGCGCGGAACCCTTCGCTTTGCAGCCATGCCGCCGTTTCCTCCGTCAGGCGGCGCGACAGGCAATAGACGATGCCGCTGTTTGTTGCATGATTGTCGCGGATGAAACGCAGCACCTGCGCCCGCGCATTGTTTTTGACGGCGATGCTGTAATGGATGTTCGGGCGGTCGAAACCGGCAATGAACTGCCGCCCCCGTTCCAGCTTCAGGCATTCGACGATATCGCGGCGCGTGGGCGCATCGGCCGTGGCTGTCAGCGCAATGCGCGGCACGGCGGGGTAGCGCTCCGCCAGCAGGGAGAGCTGCTTGTAATGCGGGCGGAAATCATGCCCCCATTGCGAAACGCAATGCGCTTCGTCAATCGCGAAAAGCGCGACGGGCGCTTCGTCCAGCAAATGCAGAAAATCGTCCATGAGCAGACGCTCGGGCGCGACGTAGAGCAAATCAAGATTGCCCGCCATCAGCGCATCCTTGGCCGCGATGATATCCGGCCCCGCCAGCCCCGAATGGATGGCGGCGGCGCGGATGCCCAGTTCGCGCAAGGCATCTACCTGGTTTTGCATCAGCGCGATGAGGGGAGAAATGACAATGCCCACCCCGCGCCGCAAGAGGGAAGGGATCTGGTAACACAGCGATTTGCCGCCGCCCGTCGGCATCAGCACAAAGGCATGTCCGCCCGCTGTGACATGTTCAATGGCGGCGGCCTGTTCGCCGCGGAAGGCGGCATAGCCATAGGTTTTTTGCAGGATATGAAGCGCCTGATCGCGCGTATTTTGGATGGTTTGCGGCATTTTTCCTCTGTCGCGCACATCCTAACCCATTCAACGGGGGATGCACAGGGTTTGATCGGCGCTTTTCGGCGACAGTTGCGCAAAACGGTTTTTTCTTTTATAGTCAAAGCCTTATAACAGAGGTGCGGCATGAGCGACAAAAAGCAAAAAGACAACGACCCGAAAGCGGATGTGCCGCTCAGCGATCCGAAAATCGCGGCGGACAAACTGAAAACCGTGCGCGATTTTCTGCGCCATGCCGTCAGCCGGTTTAACGAGGCGGCATTGTTCTACGGCCACGGTACCTTCACGCCCTATGACGAAGCGGCCTATCTGGTGTTGCAAGGGCTGAATTTGCCGGTGGACCAGCTGGAGCCCTATCTTGACGCGCGCCTCTTGCCGCAGGAACGGCAAAAGCTGGCGGAGCTGGTGCATGCGCGCGTGACCACGCGCAAGCCGCTGCCCTATCTGCTCAACCGCGCATGGCTGGCCGGCGTGCCGTTTTATGTGGATGAGCGCGTGATCGTGCCGCGTTCCTATATCGCCGAATTGCTGCATACCGAAATTGTGACGGATGACGATTTCAGCCTGATCCCCGATCCGTGGGAAATTTCCGCCGTGCTGGATCTTTGCACGGGCTCGGGCTGTCTTGCCATTCTGGCGGCGCATACGTTCCCTGCCGCGACGGTAGATGCGGTGGATCTTTCGCCCGATGCGCTGGCGGTTGCCGAAATCAACGTCAACGACAGCCTGCACAAGGACCGCATCGCGCTTTACCAGGGCGATCTTTTCGCGCCGCTGGCAGGCAAAAAATACGATCTCATCCTCACCAACCCGCCCTATGTGGATGCGGAGGATATGCAGGATATGCCGCCCGAATATCTCTACGAGCCGCGCATGGCCCTCGCGGCGGGGGAGGACGGGCTGGATATCGTGCATCGCATTCTGAAGGACGCGCCCAAACATATGAACGACGGCGCGATCATGGTGCTGGAACTCGGCTACGGCGGCGATGCGTTGCAGGAAGCCTATCCCGATGCGACGTTTAACTGGATGGACACCGAAAACAGCACCGGCGAGGTGTTCTGGATGACCAAGGAACAACTGGAAGCCCTGTAACGCCCGTTTTGCCGCAAGGATATGTTTGCGGTATCATGGTGCAAGGCAGGAAAAGGAATTTGCATGCAAAAACTGGAACTGACGCAAGCGGACCGCGATTTGATTGCCGAGGCCTATGCCGTCGTCAAAAAACCGATCCGCCAGATCGAAGGCCACAAGGCGCCCGCGCAGGTTTGCGCCGCGCTGCGCCTCGATGACGGGGAAATTGTCACCGCGCTGAACATGACCGCCGATGTCGGCAGCCTGTCCATGTGCGCCGAACCGCAGGCGATTGCCGAAGCGAACCGCCGTCTGGAGCGCACGATCGAAACCGTTGTCGCCGTGTATTATCCCGCCACGGGCATCCCGAAGGTGATCCCGCCCTGCGGCCGCTGCCGCGAGATCATCACCGATTTCTCCCCCGCCGGTTTCGTCATCATGCGCGATCCCGGCTCGGAAGACATCTACAAAGTCCGCGCCGTTGACCTGCTGCCCTATAAATACGGCGATTACTGGCAGGACGGAGAGCTGGTGTGAAACGACGCCTGAAAAGAGCCGTTCTCGGCCTTTTTCTTCTCTGGTTGTCGTCCAGCATGCTTTTGAGTGTTTATTACCGCGTCACCTTCTGGGATGGCGCGGCGCTTGTCTATGCCAAAGCGGCGACGGCGCTGGGAATCCATATCGGCCATGTCGAAAGAGCAAAAATAACGGTGATGGATGCGGCGGGGCGGGTTGTGTTGCCCGTGGGCGATCCGGTCAAGCTGACCTATGCGCAATTGCTGCTGAAATTTGCGGGCAAAGATCCCGTCAAACTGGCGATAGAGGATGACAGGCGCGGGGAGGCGAAAAGTGTCGAAGCGCGGCCGGCTTATACGGATGCCTTCAGCTATAGACATCCAATCGGAACACCTTGCGGGACGGTGCGGAGAAGATACTGGATGCAGTATTCAAGCGGAAAGATTTTTTCATCCGTCGGCGGGAAAAATTTTTTTCATGATCTTTTCGCGCAGGAGGAGATCAGTTTCCCTGTCGCACAAAGGGTGCGCCAATATAATTTGGCCCTGACGCTGTTACCGATGTATCAGGAGCACAAGGCTTTTTTCTACAGTCAGGCCAAGGATAAAAATGATGATCGAAAGGTCGCCTGCGATACGCTCAACAGGCCAAAGGAAACGGACGATATAACGTTCAATGGAACGTCTTATGACGTGCATATGAGAATGATCGATAGCCCTGTTGATTACGCAGCTTTGCGCAGACGCGTTGTGGCGGAGCTGGGCTTGACGGAAGAGGAATATGCCGCGGAAAAAGAAAAATATTATGCGGCACATGATATTTACGCCGTCGTGGCGGCGGGGAATATGGCGGCGCTGAAGGCGTATAAGGGGGATTTGAAACGCCGCGACGTTCTGGGCCGCAGTCTGCTGGATATTGCCGGTGCTTTCTCCGATCCGGAGCATCCGCATCACGACGTATATATTTATCTGCTGCGCGAGGCGGGAGAGCCTGACAACATTTTTTCGGTTGCCTTGAAGTATGGCGCGGATTACCTCCGCCGTTACGATATTCCTTTCGATGCGCAGGAACTGGAGCGGCGCATGGCGGAATACAAAAAAAGCGTGGCGGAATAACGCCCTGAACCGACAAAAACTTAAATCCGTACTTTCTCCGGCACGATGGCTTTGGCGATTTTCTGGTTGTAGCTGGCCATTTCCGCCGCGCTGATGCCGTCGGGCGGGGCGAGCATTTGCATGGGGGTCAGGCGCGTGCCGTCGCCTTCCGCGCGGTTGATCGCGTTGGTCAGGCTGTATTGCACGATCTTCGCGAACTGGCTGAGGTTTTCGTCATGCGTGATGTAATGCGGCAGTTCGTGATAGCTTTTGATCATCGTCCATGACGGGATGAGCGGCTTGATCTTTTCCTTCCACGTTTTGCCGTCGCGCATGCGCCATTCCCATTTTTGCCTGGTCACGGCGGCAGAGATGAAGGCGCTGGTTGCGGAAAGCGCCTTGATGTTCAGGTTGCGCGCAAAGCGGGCGAAGAGTGTTTTCAGCGGACGCCAGATGCGGTTCTTGGCGCGGATGATGCGGTCGTTGCTGGCGACGAGATAGAGCGTTGTGAAACGGTCTTTTTCCTTCGTCGGGCGCGAGACGTTGCCGGTGGAGACAAGAGCGACCTCGTGCAGCACATCGCGTGCCTGATCGGCGGTATAGCCGATTTTCTGCATCATTTTCATGCTGGCGTTAAAACATTCCTGCGCCAGAATGGTGCCCGCGCTATAGGCGAAGAAGGTCACGTTGCGCAGGTTCTTTTTGGCTTCTTCCGGCGGCAGGGGCGTGCCGGTGATCTGCCCGTTGTCGTCGAGCGCGAAGTCTTTTGCGACCAGCGGCATGATCACGCCGCGCGCAAGATTCTGCGCCGGCTGGGAGGCGCGGCTGCCCGGCATGATGTTATAGGCCGCCATGTTGAAAATATTCGCAAGGCTGCTATGCGACCAGGCGTAAAGTTCTACGGGTTTGTCCGCATTGCGTACGATGTTCACGGCGGCAGGGGCGGGCGTGCTGCCGTTCGCGCCCATGGCCACGGGCTGCGCTTCCGCTGCGGCGACCATGTCATGGCCGGGGCGGTTTTGCATCATTTCCTCCAGCCGTTTCAGCGCGCCGGCGATATAGCCGGGCTGGCTGTCCGTTGTGAAATAGCCGGAGAGGAAAACGACGCTCGGCTTTTCAATGCGCAGATCGGTCAGGCTGATTTCGCGCAGCTGGGATTTGCCGTTCGCATCGCGGCTGCGTTGCCACAGTTTGGCCATGGTTTTGTCTCTTTCATCGGGTGTACGAAATGCCGCGACTATAGCCAAAGCGGGGCGGGCCGTCAATCCGTTATGAAAATATATGTCGAAACCCTGAAATGGCCCTTTTTGCGAAAAAGCTGGCCTTCGGGGATCAAAACGGTTATATTCTTATTATGATAAACGACGTGTCCCCATTCGCCTGCACGGCAGCCGCCTACGGCCAGCAGTATTCCCCCGCCGGGGAATAACGTTTTTCGCGTGCCTTTTGGCACCTTTTCCAGCAGCAAATTCGGTTACAATACTCACGGGCAAGGAGTGAGGGATAGCGCCATGAGCGACCATATCAACGACATTCTCAAAAGGTTCGAGCGGACATCGGACCAGTTTTTTTCCAAAGGCGAGTTCCGCGCCAAATTACGCTCGGGCAAGAAGCTGCGCATCAAATACGGCGTGGATGTGACGGCGCCGACCCTGCATATCGGCCATGCGGTCAACCTGTGGCTGCTGCGCAGCATGCAGAACATGGGGCACAAGGTGGTTTTCGTCATCGGCGATTTCACCACGCGCATCGGCGACCCCGACGGGCGCATGGAAACGCGCCCCGTGATTCCGAAGGAAGACATTGAACGCAACGCCGAGGAATTCATCAAACAGGCGCGCATGGTGCTGCGGTTTGACGATCCGGATCTCATCGAAATCCGCCGCAATTCCGAATGGCTGGATAAGCTGCCCATGCAGGAGTTCATGGCCCTGCTGTCCATGGTCACGCATAAACGCCTTTTGTCGCGCGACATGTTCCAGCTGCGCATCGCGGCGGAGCAGGACATCTACATGCACGAAATCCTGTACCCCGTGTTGCAGGGATACGATTCCGTGGCGATCCGGTCCGATCTTACTATCATCGGTTCCGACCAGCTGTTCAACGAAATGATGGGCCGCCTGTTTCAGGAACGCATGGGGCAAAAGCCGCAAACAATCATCACCACCAAAATCACGGCGGGGATCGACGGCAAGCTGAAGCAGTCCAAAAGCGTCGGCAACTACATCGGTCTTGCCCATACGCCGCGCGACAAATTCGGCCGCGTCATGAGCATTCCCGATGAACTGATCGAGGAATACTTCCGTATCTACACCGATATTCCGCTCGACGAAATCGACCGCATGAAGGACATGTTCAAACACAGCCCGCGCGAGGCGAAGCTGCGGCTGGCTTACGCCATCGTCGGCCGTTACCACGGGCACGAGGTTGCCGTGGCGGAGCGCGAATGGTTCGAGCATACGGTTTCCAAGGGGCTGGTGCCGGAGGATATTCCGGAGCTGGCGATCCTGAACCCGCGTCAGGAATTGCAGGAGCTGGTCTTCAAGGCCCGCCCCGGCAAGAGCAAGAGCGATTCCCGCCGCCTGATCAAACAGGGCGGGGTGGAGATCAACGGCGAGAAAAAGCAGGACCCCGAAGAGCTGCTGGTGCTGCGCACCAACGATGTGCTGAAGGTGGGCAAGCGCAACTGGTTCCGTATCGAGGTCGTGCATCTGAACGAGCTGGATACCGAAAACCTGCACATGACGCCGATGCGCATCGAAGACGTGGACATGATCCAGCAGTTCCTGCCGGAATGGGAGATCGTCAAGCATCTCAGCCGCCCCATGCCCGCCAAGCTGATCGGCGAGATCGCGCGCGATGTTTTCCGCCGCATCCTGTTGCAGCCGGAGCCGAAGGACGACTGGCTGTGGCGCGTCTCGACCAAAAAGGACCCGGACAAGATCATCGGCGTGGCGCATTTGCGCCGCGACGGCGATACGGCCAAGCAAAGCCTGTGGATCGACCCGCAGGAAAAAGGGCAGGGCTATGCGCGCGAGGCCATCGGCGCCGTGACGGTGCAGGCCTTCAACTCGCTCAACTTCGACCGCATGATCTTCGAAGGCGCGCTGCCCCATGCGGGCGAGCCGCAGGAGCTGGAATTGCTGAAGGAACATTTCATGTTCATGGAGGAAACCTTCCGCAACCGCGAAAACCCCGACGGCATTTTCGGCTTTACCAAGGACGGGTGGGAACGCATGAAGGAATGGTGGCTGAAATACCGCCATGACGCCAACCTGCCCAGCAAACGCCGCCACCACGAGGCGCGGCTCGACAAGATCGAGGACGCGCACGAGGAACGTCTGGAAGACATCATGGAGCGTCTGGAAGCCAAGCGCGAAATGAAAAAGGAAATGGTGATCGAGGAAAATCTGGAGCAAAAGCAGGAGGAGCTCGACCGTCTTGCAAAGGAGCGGGAGGATATCGAGGTCGAGCACGCGCGCAGAATGGCGCTGAAGGAGGCCATGGCCAAAACCAGCCCGCCCAAGCCGCCCAAGCCGAAACTGCCCAAGCTGCCCAAATTGTCGAAGCCCAAACCGACGGGAAAGGTTTAGGCTGTGGCGGCGCTGGAAACGGCACGGTTGGTGCTGCGCTCCATTGCGCGGACGGATGCGCAGGCGATACGGAAACATTTCCCGCATTGGGAGATTGTGAAATATCTCACCTCCGCCGTGCCGTGGCCCTATCCCGACGACGGGGCGGAAAAATATCTGGATACGTTTTTGCCCAAGGTGGCCGCCGGCATCGACCATATCTGGGGCATCCGGCTGAAGGCGCATCTGGGTGACTCCTTGCGGGACGAAGTCATCGGCATTGTGCATTTCCACGGCGCGGATCCCGCCGACCCCGAGGATGTGCCGACGCGCGGCTTCTGGCTTGCGCGCGAACATCAGGGGAAGGGATATATGACGGAGGCCGTTTTCGCCGTGAACAGCTATATTTTCGACGTGCTGGGCGTGCCGCGGCTGGTCATCAAAAACGCGCGGGACAATATCGGCTCCCGCCGCGTGAAGGAAAAAACGGGCGCGGTGCTCATCGGCGTGGAACCTTCTGCGGGCAAATACCTTGGTGATTATGCCGAGCAGGAAGTCTGGGAACTGACGGCGGAAAATTTCCGCCGCGCCAGAGACGCGGCGGGCAAGACAGGGCAGGGCGCGACATGAAAACGATTGACCGCATCGAAACGCAAAGGCTGATCTTGCGCCGCTGGCGGGAGGAAGACCGCGCGCCCTTTGCCGACATCAATGCCGATCCGAAGGTGATGGAATATTTCAAATCGCCGCTGACCCGCGCCGAAAGCGACAGTTTCATCGACAGGATCGAAAATGTGTTCGAGCAAAACGGCTACGGCTTCTGGGCGGTGGAGGAACGCGGCAGCGGAAAATTGCTGGGCCTCACGGGGCTCGCGCCCGTTATGTTCCAAGCTTCCTTTACGCCCGCGGTGGAAATCGGCTGGCGCATCGCTTCCGACAGCTGGGGCAAGGGCTATGCGCCGGAAGCCGCGCGCATGGTGCTGGATGTCGGCTTCCATCGTCTGCGTTTGCCCGAAATCGTGGCCTTTACCGCCGTCATCAACAAAAACTCGCGCCGCGTGATGGAAAAACTCGGCATGACGCAGGATGTGGCGGCCGGCTTCGACCATCCCAACCTCCCCGAAGGCCACATGCTCCGCTCCCACGTCCTCTACCGCATGAAAAGCCCGGTTAATCATGTGATGTGATATCTTGCGGTAAAGATATGCAGGGCTTGCGCCGCGCATTTACGAAGGCGTATGGTGATTTTGATGACGTTCTTATTGGATTGGGTGCCGGTGTTGTGTTCGAATATCTATAAATAGTTTGGGGGCTCGATGGCAGATGAAGCTTTAAAGTATCCGTGCACATTCAGATCGCGCAAAGAAGTGTTCTTTCTGGTCGATTTCTTTGTCTTGTTTATTATATGTTTGATTGTATATCTAGTGCAGGGGTGGATTTTTAACTTATATTACATCAATGGCAGGGTTGAATACCTCAGCAGAAACGTCATTGCGTACGCATCCGTTCCGGCATTCTGGAGTTCTGCCATATGCACATATTTCTTCAGACTCACAGTTCGGGGCGGCCGGTCGGTTTTTGTCTTTTCTATAGCGATGGCGTTCTTGGCCGCGCTTTTCTTTCTGATATTTATTGGCGGCGCAGACGGGACGTACAATTCGTATTATGGTCCTCTTATCTACAAAGGTAGCCCCACTTTGCTGGGAATGAGTGTTCGCCTATTCAATCCGTACGTCGCTTTCGCATTGGCCTCTTCTATATACCTAATTTTTCAACGCATGAAGAGGCGAAAGCGTTAATGGCAATGGCGTTGTTATATACATTTGTTGAAGAGGCCGCTGTGTGGCCGGTTTTCCCACTCCGTCATGAATGACCGGAACCTCAGGCATCCATGCCTGTACAGGCCAAAACGGCCTGTTTTTCTCGTTAAATTTCAGATGGTTCGACAAATCTAAAGATTTGGAGCGGGTGACGGGAATCGAACCCGCACAGCCAGCTTGGAAGGCTGGAATTCTACCGTTGAACTACACCCGCGTGCCGGAAGATATGGCTAGACCTTACCGCCAAGAAAACGCCTTGTCCAGACGTAAGATAAACGCTTGAACTTGCGCATATAATTGGCCGTCTGCGCGGTGCCGCTTACCTCTGCGCGGCGCAAAGAAGCGGCCTTGCCTTGTGACGGGCCGGCGAAAGGCGTGACATGCCTGCGGGGCCGACGTTAAAAGCAAAGATGAAACAAACAGCGGCAGGCAGGGGCATGCAAAAATTTTTTATACCTTTTTTATTTTCTGTTGCGCGGTTGGTTGTCTCTTTTCCTGCTCTGGGGTTGCAGCCTGCTGGCATATGCGCAGCACAACAAGCATGAGGAGAGGGGAAGGCGTTGCTGGCAACAAAACAGGTGACGTGGCGGAAGAAGGATTGAGTCGGCCTTGGGGCGGGCTTTTGCCAACATATTGCTTTAAAACAAAAATCTATCTCCGCATTGAGTATTCATAATATTTAGGTTATATTATTTCAATCGGCCTTCCGGATAAACGGCGGTGGGCGTATAAGGTGTACGTGATAAAAAAGAAGCCGCGCAAGGCGGCTCAGATGAAAAAACAAAACCAAAGCCAAAAACGGGTGTGTGATGACAGAGATTTATGACGGCGGCGCGACAGTCACGGAAGAGTACAAGCTTTACCAAGGATTGGACCGCATTTTCGAACAGGTGCAAAGCCTGCCGACGACGCGCGACATGAAAAACGGCCTCGGTCTCATGGTGCTGGAAATGGATCTGGCGCTGAAGGCTTTTGAAGACGGCAACGTTGCGAACGCCATCGATCACCACAAAAACATGTTGCGGTATTCCCGCGCGGTTTTGGGCGATACCGACACGCTCACCGGCCGCAGCGAAGCCGCGAAGGCGGCGGAAGCCAAAAACGTCATGACCGATGTGCGTATGCTTTGCGCAAGCCTGATGACCACGGGCAGCATCGTCACGGGCGATGTGACGGCAGAGGCGGCGGCAAAACAGCCGTGGTCCGAAACGCTCGGCGCGATTGCCGAAGCCTATCGCAAACAACAGGCCGACAGCATTGCGCAACTGCGTTTGATGAGCGATGCCGAAACCAAAGCCTCTATCGAGGCCGCGCCCGTCGCGGAAGCCAAAACGCGCGCCATGCGCGAACCTGTCCCCTTTATCTTCGCCCATGCATCCGTGCCGTCCTTTACTGTTGCGGGCATGGAAGAGCGCCAGCCCCCCGGCGTGCTGGAAACCAGATGGGCGCGCCGCGAGTATAAAACCCTCGCTCTTGTACTGGAGGGGATCACCAAGCCGCAAAAAGGCGCTCCCAAATATTCCGCCGCGCGGCGCGAGGCAACGGTGGCGCTGGCCTGCCTGAAGGCGATCAACCGCCGCGAGCTGGCCATGGGCGAACGCCAAAGAAGCGGCGGCGATGTCCGCCATGCGGAAGAACACGGCGAAGTGCGCGAATATGCCGCCCGCCTGCAAGACTATATGACCCGCCTGAAGAAAAACGACGATGTTTCCAAAGGCGCGAAAATGAACCTGAAGCGCTTTGGCCTGCCCGCCATGACGGCGGCGCGGGGGCTGGAAAAGACCTTGAAAGCGCCGGGGATTCTCTCCCGCGCGTTCCGCAGCGCGCTGTCCTTCGGGGCGGCGGTGCTGGGCAAAAAAGCGCCGCAAGCCGCTGTTTCCAGACCGGAAAAATATGTTCCATAAATTCTGTTGACGGGCATGGCGGCGGATGGTAAAAATGCGCCCCATGATGGCTAACGCACCCATATTCATGGCGATCATCGCCTCTATGACTCTCGCCTGGACGGCTCCGACCTGGTGGCGCTGAGCGCCTGCCTGTTATCCGGCGGTCTTTGAACCGCATTTCCCGCTACATCGCAGCCTTTTTATTCAACCGGAGCCACCGTTATGTCCCGCGCTTACCGTTCGCAAAACCCGCATCATATTTTCAATTCCCGCGATGAAATCGCGGAACATCTGCTCGCCAAAATCGCCAAGAGTCAGGGCGGCAAGACAGGCACGGAGCTGGAGCTTTTCGTCACCACGCCCGAAGGCGCGCCGCCGAGCTTTGACCAGATCGAAATGCTTTTCGACCATATCGCCGCCCGCGTGCCCGGCGCGACGCGCGCGGAGGAAAAAGGCCGCACCGTGGGCCTTGTCCTGCCGCAAATCGGCGATATCTCGCTGGAACCGGGCGGGCAGGTGGAACTGTCCACCAAGCCCTGCGCCGATCTGGCCGAACTGGAATCCTGCAACCGCCGCCTGCGCGATCTTTTGAACGCCGCGGCGGATTTTTATGACCTGAAGGTCGAAGGCGCGGGGCATAAACCGGCCTTTCTGGTGGCGCATGACATGCCGCGCTCGCGCTTTCGCGCCTATTACGGCTATTGCCGCGAACAATACGGGCCGCGCGCCGAAGCGCTGATCAAGACCATGAAATCCTGCTGCGGTTTGCAGGTGAACGTTGATCCGATGGGCGATGATTTTCATGAAATCTACCGCGCGCTGCTGCTGGTCGATGTGGCGGAAAGCCTTGCCGCGCGCAGCCCGCGCCAACAGCGCCTGCACGATACCTATGCCGCGCTGGCGCCGGAGCAGATGACGCCGCTGTTTGAAACCCTGACGGCGCGCAGCAACGAAGCGGTGGTGGGGCATATGCTCGACCGCCTGCTGACGCTGAAAATTCCCTTCGTCCCCGATGCCGGCGCGGCGGAAGGATTCAAATCCACCAAAACGGTTTTCGGCCACACGCCGCGCGTGGGCGATTTGCTGCATGCGGGGCGGCTGACGGCGGAGGTGCTCGACAACGCGCTCAGCCTGCAACTCACCATGCCGAATTTGCGCCGTCACGGCGTGCTGGAAACCCGCGCGCCCGACAGCATGGATGATCTGGACAGCCTGATGCAGGTCAGCCGCCGTTATCACGGCTTTGCCTATGACGCGCAAAAACGCGCCGCGCTGCTGGCGGATTTTGCGGCGGTGGACGGGGAAAAGCTGAAGCGGGTTTTCCTGCGCCGTTTCGACATGCCGGAAAAAAATCTGATGGCGGCGGATATCGGCGGCGGCAAAACCGTGGCCGATCTGATCGCCGCCGTGCGCGCGGATATGCCGCAGCCCGTGGCCGCGCCTGCGCTGGCGGCACGCAAATCCTTCCCGTCGCGCAAGCGGCCGGCGCGTTAATACATTAAGGCGTTTTGCCGAAGCCTGAACGCTTAGCGGTGCGGGCGGTGATGACGGTCGCGGCGGTGGTCGTAACGGTCGTGACGGTTGTGGCGGTCGTAACGATCATAGCGCGGCGCGTTCCAGTGACGGTCCACATGATGGTGGCGGTGGTTGTCTTTCAGCGCTTCGTGCACGATGATCGCAAAACCGACGGCGGCAATCACATCCGTCGGCGTGGCGGCGCGGTAAACCGGCGTGCGGTAGCTGCGATGCGCATAGGCGGTCTGGCGTGCCAGACGGTTTTCCAGCTGCGCCGTTTCGGCCACGCGGTTGCGGAAAGCCTGCATCACGGAAGGGCTGTTCAGGTTATAGGCGCGGGAAACGGTTGCGTAACCGTCGTTGTGCAGGGTGAATTCCAGCCCGACATGCTGGCCCGTTTGCGTGACAATGCCCGAGCTGAAGCCGCGGCCTGCGCGGTAATAGGCATCCTGAACCCCCAGATCATAGGCAACCTGATTGATGGCGGATTGCGTGACATAGCCCGTGTTATAGGTGGCCGTCGCTTGCGGAACGGTTGCGGGATAAACCGGTACGGTTTGTGCCTGCGCGGCATGGTTCAGGCCCAGCGTGCCGGCAACGGCGAGGGCAAAGGCGGCGCTAAGGGATCGCAGTTTCTTGTTCATCGGGCTTCTCCTGTAAGACTGTGGGGTCATTATTCATACGGCACGGGGACGGTCAAGCGGTATTATGTGATATTTCTTATTGAAAATATCGGGCGCGGCTCTAGAATGGAGCCTCTGACACCCCTTGACCAGAAAGGAAGCCGCAAAAGGCATGGCGCCCCGCAGGCCAAAAATCGTTTCCGGCGGAATCCCCGACCTGCCGCAGGAGGAGCTGCTCGCCCGCGCCTTCAAGGTCAAGCGGGTGGGGCTGGCCACCGACGGCAAGTTGCATTTTGTGGAATCCATGCATATCGACCGCGTCCAGCCCGACCGCGGCATGGATGCCGATGCCCCCCATGTACGGGAAATGGCCAAGGGGTTGAAACCCCTTGTCACCATGTCCACCACGCACCGCAGCGCATTGCCCGGCTATTTCACGCCGAGCGTCAAGGAAGTGCTGGCGCAAATCCCTGCCGATCTGCTGGATCAGGTCGTGGCCTATCGCATCGAATACGGCGGCAAGGGGGAACGGGCGAATACCGACTGCGGCCGTACCACGCTGTACACCGGCACGCTGCCCGACCATATCGCCAAACAACCCGTTGTTTTAAATGGTATAATTTACCGCCCGCCGGAGCCGCCGCCACCGCCGCAGGATATTCCGGTCATGAAACCCATTCGCCTGAAGCCGCGCCGCCCGGGGATGTGAGGTTCAGGTATGTGACGGCGGGGCGCGGTTAAAACTTGCGCGATTTTACCTAAACGTGATAGTTTCGGGATATGCTTCCCGGCAGACGAGAGGGCGGTTTATTGGCAAAAAAACATGCATCCGAAATCGAGCAAGAGCTCAAAATTTCCCTGACAAGAGAAGACCTTGAAAAGGTTTTTGCATCCTTTGCCAAAGATGTGAAAAAGACGGATATCCGCCATAAATTCCTGCCGCGCGATTATTACGATACCGAAGATCTGGCCATGCAGGCCGCCGGCGTTTCGTTGCGCGTGCAATACAAACCCGGCAAGAACGGCACGCTGGGCAGCTACGAACAAACCGTCAAATTCGCCCTGACGCCTGACGGCGCGGCCGATGCCGAGGCGCTGTACCGCAAGGAATGCAAGGATATGCTGGACAAAAACCGCCCCGATATGGCGCGGGTGGCGGACCCTGAAGCGGTTCAAGTAATTAAACCATTTAAAAACAAAGAGTTAAAACATATTTTTACAGCGGCAATTGAGCGCCGTTATTTCAATGTTGCGGCCGGAAAAGGCAAAAAACGGGGCGAGGTCGAACTGGCCTTTGATGTCGGCAAGATCACGCTGCCCGATGCTGCGGGGGTGGAGCAGCCCTTGGCGGAAATCGAAATCGAGATCAAAAAGGGCAGCCCCAAGGCCATTGCCGCGATCAAGGAAAAGATTTTCAAAATCGCCCCCGGCGCCCGCGTACAACGCGAAGACAAATCCGCCCAAGGCAGCCGCCTGTACCGCACGGCCTGCAAACAGGCTAAAAATCTCTAAGAAAATCTCTGAATGAGATGGGGTTATATCGCGCAAGCTAAAGTGATATTTCAGGTTTCTGGCGCGCGTCGGTAATCCCGTAATGTATCATGTTTCACATGAAACATTTTTATTAACTTATTGATTCATATAAAAATAATCATAAATTCTTGATTTTTTGGGTAGGCGGGGGCGGCGCAGGGGCTTTGGCAGAGGACGGCAGAGGTCTTGTTTGGACGGGCGGCAGCCTTTCGGCAAGGTGGCGGGGCATCCGCCGCCGGTCGGGCGCGCGCCGTCGCGGGGATGGCGGGGAGGCGGCTGTCGCGTCTCCTTGCCGGCGCGAGTGACTTCCTTGTCGCGGCGCGACGGGTTTCCTTCCCGCGGCGCGACGGGTTTCCTTCCCGCGGCGCGACTGAAGGGGCAGGCGCGGGGGTTGAGGGGCGGTTTATGTATTTCATAGCGCAAAACGGCAGGCGCTGCCGCCCTGCGGGGCGGGCGGCGGTTTTCGGTATTTTTGTTACATTTTTTCCTTTGCATTTTGCGGAGGCTGATATATAAATCTGCCATCGTTATTTTCCCTACATGATGATTGACCAGCCGCTCCGGAGTTTCGGAAGCGCGGGGTCTCGGGAAGAAAACGGGCAGACGTGAAAGGATGCCGCATAGGAGCGTAGCTCAATTGGTAGAGTACCGGTCTCCAAAACCGGGTGTTGTGGGTTCGAGTCCCTCCGCTCCTGCCATCCTTTTCGACACAAAACGGTGAGCGATCACCCCGACAAGGACGGCAGCAGCATGGCGAAAGACATTGTCCAGTTTACGCGCGAGGTCAAGCAGGAAGGCCAGAAGGTCACCTGGCCGACACGTAAGGAAACCATCACCACGACGGTTGTCGTTTTCATCATGATCGGGATTTTTTCCGTGATCCTGATGCTGTCCGACTGGATCATTTCGGCGGCGATTGAATTTATTCTCGGGCTCGGCACCAGAATTTAAACGCATACAAGAATTATAAGTTAAAGACAGGATACCTCAAAAAATGGCAACGCGTTGGTACGTACTGCATGTTTACTCCGGCTTTGAAAAGAAAGTCGCAGCCTCCATTCTGGAAGCGGCGCAAAAGCGCGGGCTGGAGAAAGACATCGAGGAAGTGATGGTGCCGACCGAAGAGGTTGTCGAGGTACGCCGCGGCCAGAAAGTGAACGCGGAGCGCAAATTCTTCCCCGGCTATGTGCTGGTGAAAATGAACATGAACGACGAGGCATGGCACCTTGTCAAAAATACCCCGAAGGTGACGGGCTTCCTCGGCGCGGGCGGTACGAAACCGCAGCCGATCTCCGAGAGCGAGGCGCAGCGCCTGATGAAGCAAATGGTCGAGGGCGCCGAGCGTCCGCGTCCGTCCGTTTCCTACGAAGTGGGCGAGCAGGTCAAGGTTTGCGACGGCCCCTTCAATTCCTTCAACGGTACGGTGGAGGAAGTGGACGAAGGCAAATCCCGCCTCAAGGTGCTGGTCTCCATCTTCGGCCGCTCCACGCCGGTGGAACTGGACTTCAGCCAGGTTGAAAAAACCTGATTATTGTCTTCACGTAACGGAAGGTTTCAGGCGCATACGCGCCGCACCACATGGAATGGATTGCAGATCCGACGGCATGGGCCGGTTTTCTGACCCTCGTCATTCTCGAACTTATCCTTGGCATCGATAACCTTGTCTTTATCGCCATTCTGGCGGGCAAGCTGCCGGCAAAGCAGCGCGACGCCGCGCGGCGTATCGGTCTTTTTCTTGCATTGCTGATGCGCATTGTGCTGCTGTTCGCGATATCGTGGATGGCGCGGCTGACCGATCCGCTGGTCGATATGTTCGGGCGTTCCTTCTCCGGCCGCGACCTGATTTTGCTGGGCGGGGGCGTGTTCCTTTTGTTCAAGGCGACGGTGGAAATCCACAGCCGTCTGGAAGGCGCGGGCCATCACGCCGACAATCCCAAATACAAGCCGCGCTTCTGGATGGTGGTCGCGCAGATCGTCGTGCTGGATGCCGTTTTCTCCCTTGATGCCGTCATCACGGCGGTGGGGATGACGGAACATCTTTCCATGATGGTCGCAGCGGTGACGGTGGCGATTTTCATCATGATCCTGACCAGCCGTCCGCTGACGCTTTTCGTCAACCGCCACCAGACGGTGGTCATGCTCTGCCTCGGCTTCCTGCTGATGGTCGGTTTCGCGCTGGTGGCCGAAGGCTTCGGCGTGACGATCCCGAAGGGCTATCTTTATGCCGCCATCGGTTTTTCCATCATGGTGGAGGCGATCAACCAGTTCGCCCGCGTGAAAATGAGCCGCCGCGTGCTGTCGAGCAAGAACCTACGCCTACGCACCTCCGACGCGCTGCTGAAAATTCTCGGCGCCAAGCCGGTGGAGGATATTTCCGAAGCGCGCGAAGCCAATGCGCTGTTGCAGGAAGCGGGGCGGTCCAAGGTGCTGAGCACTTCGGAAATGCAGCTGCTGCAAGGCGTGCTGAACCTTTCCGCGCGCCCCGTGCATACGATCATGACGCCGCGCATCGAGATTGAATACGTGAATATTCGCAAGCCGCACGAGGAACTTTCCGCCGATATCGCGGCCATGCACCGTTCCCACATTCTGGTGGTGGACGGGGAGCTGGACAACGTGCTGGGCATTTTGCACAAGGATGATTTCATCATCGACTATCTGCAAAACGATAATACGCGGCTGACGCCCAAACTGCTGCATGAACCGCTGCTGGTGCAAAAGCGCACCTCCGTGCTGACCTTGCTGGAAATCTTCAAAAAGCAGCCGATCAATATCGCCGTGGTCATCGACGAATTCGGCGGGGTGGAAGGCGTGGTCACGCACCTTGACGTGCTGGAGGCCATTACCGGCGAATTCCCCGATATCGAGGATTCCGGCGAAGTGCTGATCGCGCGGCAGGAAGACGGCAGCTATCTGGTGGACGGCATGGCCTCCATCTACGATGTGCGCAGCGAATTGCAGATCGATTACGAACCCGACGGCCGCTTTGCGACCATTGCGGGGCTGGTGCTGCACGAGCTCGGCCGTTTCCCGCAGCAGGGCGACAGCATGGAATGGTGCGGCTGGATGGTGCATGTGGAGCGCATGGACGGCCGCCGCATCGACCGGATCCGCCTGACCAAAATCGAACACGACGCGGACGGGGATACGGCGTAATCACCTTGCGGCTCTGACGGCAGGGAAGAAAGGCAAAATCAGTCTCGTCTGGTATATCTGCTTCTTGTTGACTTGGTTATATTGGCAAGAGTTCCTGCAAACGCCGATAACATGATCGGTAAAAAAACACCCACCATCACCCACTTTGCGATCTGGTACTGCCATGATGTAAACCGCGGGCTGCCGTCTGCATTCAATATAAACCCATGCAGCCAATCTGTATAAGATGTATAAATCATCCACACACACGCAGCCGCGGCCAGTAAAGCGCATCCTATTTTGCGCAAAGCATAAAATTGCTTAGGATTTGCATCAAAAAAATCTGACCATCCTCTTGTCATCCACCAAATGAAGGGAACGCTTAAAATAAACATTGTAACTCCAGACAAAGCCGACAAAGCAAGATAATAGCTATGCAGAGCATTCTTAAGTTGACTCAAGTCAAGCTGAACTGGGGTTGAAGTTAATCTAAAATGAGCCAACCACGCCAATAATGCTTGATTATTATATATAAACGCATCAGACATAGATCTATCCGCACTAAATACGGATAGAAGCGCCGTTATAACGAGCGGAATGCCATAGAGACACCCAGAGATAAAAAGGTATCCCTCTACAAGACTGTAATAGTTTATAGGACTTTCTTTATTTTTCAAGTTTATGAAGACTTTTCTGTACATATAAGTCTGTATCAAAATAATGCAGAAAAATACGTAGTGATATCCAAAACCATACTTGGCAAAAAGGGCAATAAAAGCAATTTGAACCGTGCCCAAAAAGCCGCAAAGACCGAGCGCGGCACCGGAAAAAATATGTTTTCCCTCCGGATGCAAATAATTGCGATCACCCATAACAAACTTTTTCTCTGACATTCTCTTGTTGTATCTCTCTATGTTGTTATGCAGTGTCTCTTAATAACGTCGGCTCTCCGCTTCAGTAGCATTGCATATTATTATACCCGCTACCAGCATTGCGCACATACCCGACCGCGCCGGCGTGGGGTTATTGTGCGGTTTTTTTTTGAAATTCAAATCGACAGTTTTTTAAACATGTTGCCAAAGCGGGAGAGAAGGGTGTTGTTCTCCGGCGTTTCGGGGCGGGTGAGGGCGGGGGTTTGCACGGCTTTGCGCGCGCCGATATCGCGATCGCCCGCGCGGGCCAGCACGGCGTCTTTCAGGCTTTGCCAGTGCGGGTTTTTGCCGTCCAGCGCGACCTGTTGTCCCGCATAGGTGACGCCGTTGTGTTCCACCGCATTCACGATCAGCCGCGCGGCCAGATAGAACAGCATGGATGACGGCGGCGCGTGCATGGCAATGTCGGTCAGGGCGTGCAGGCGGGCCTCCACGCGTTCTGCGGGCGGCAGGCCCGCATCGTTCCATTTGGGTTTGCCGATTTCGTCAATCGGCGCGAAGGTATTATAGCTGCGCGGGCGCAAGTGAAAGGCCTTGGCGTGTTTGTCCGCCAGCGCCGCCGTTTCCTGCGGCGACAGGGCGGTGTAATCGATATTCTTCGGGTTGATGACGATGGCATCCAGCGACATGGAGGTCAGGTGGCTCAACCCGCAATAGATCAGGAAACCCGCATCGTTCATATCCGCCGCGCGCTGCACATCGGCCTTGGTCAGCGTGCCGCGTTGCAAGCCGCGCAGGGCGGCGAAACTGTCGGCGCTGTGTTCCGCGACATCGGGCAAATCGCCCGTGCCGCGCTTGGTGACGATATGGCCGAGTTCGTGGTCGAAGGTGTAATGATTGGCCTTGTCCGCATCCGCGCCAAAGCGCATGGAAGGGGCGGAGGGATGCATGAGCAGCACATAGCCGCCCGCATGTCCCGGAATGGCGCAGGCGCGCTGGTTGTCGAACATCGGCTCCACCAGGCGGTCCCATTCCACCGTGCGCAGCCTTTGCGCGATGGCCCATGCGCGCAGCCGGTGCTTCGCATCGGGGTCATCCCCGTTGATAAAGGTGACGTTTTGCGTCAAAGCGGGAAAATCGCGCTTGGCTTCCGCAACGGCGGCGTTGAAATCAAAGGGTTTTGCAGGTTTCGGGGCCATGGGGAAATGATATCATATTTTGAGCGGTTGCACGGCGGATTTTATGCGCTGGAAGATATTCGGTTTTTCCTCCGCACGGTGCAGGCTGTCGCTTTCCAGCGCCTTTTGCGCGCCGATGTCGCGTGTGCCGCTCTTGGCCTTGATGGTGTCGTGGACGTGCTGCCAGTGTTCGTTTTGGCTGTCGATTTTGACCTTGATATCGCCATGGCTGATCTCGCCGCTTTCAATCGCGTTGTTGAGAATGCGGGCGGCGATATAGAACTGCATCGTATCGGGTCTGGCCGTCAGGCAGACGTAGGAGAGGGCATGCAGCCGTTGCTCCACCGCGGTTTCGATATCGCCGTCGTATTGCGCCTGCATGCCCGCGCGGCGCACGGCTTGCAGGCTTTTTTCGGCCTTGGCGTCGGTTTCAAAACGGGCGGCGTGTTTTTGCGCGATTTTGATGATCGCCTTTTTGCTCAGGGAAATAAAATCCGTATTTTTCGGGTTGATGGCAACGGCATCCAGCGACATGGATGTCAGATGCGTCAGGTCCCCCGTGAACAGCATTTCCTGCCCGCGGCCGTCGGCCTTGTTGACGATGTCCTTTTTGGCCAGCACGCCTTGTTGCAGGCTGCGCAGCACGGCAAAGGTATCGGCGGCATGTTCGCGGTATTCGGTCGATTTGGTGGATTCATTGGCCAGTCCGCCGGGAATGACCAGATGCCCCAGCTCGTGATTGAAGGTGAAAAAGGCGCTTTTTTCCTTCTCGCCCTTGAAACCGTATTTTTCGGGCGCGCGCGTCACCGGCATGCCCAGCAGCTTGTGGTCCGTGCTGTTGGAGGCGGTGGCAAAGGCCACCTGATTTTCCATTTTATCCAGCAGCGCCTCGTATTGCGTCTTGCTGAAACCGGCTTCCTTGGCCCAGGCGAGCAGTTTTTCCGCCGCATCGGGGGCGGAGGTATCGATGAAGGTGACGTTCCGGGTTTCCTTGGGGTAGTCGCGCTTGGCTTCCTCGACCGCCTGGTCGAAGTTGAAAACAAAGCGGCTTTTTTGCACGCCTTGGCTGTTTTCGGGTTTTTCCGTCATAAAGCCCTTGCGCTTTGCCCCGCACGATACATAATCAATTCACCCCTATTATAGATGTGGCGGGGTAGGATCCGGTTAAGCGGCGGGGCCTGCGGGCGGCCACCGGCGTCTTTTTTCAATAAAAAATGTATTTTTCCCTTGCATTTCAGAGATTGGGCGGTATAGTGGCGCGCCGATGAATGCCCATGGCGGGTTTTCGTCGTCCGAATCTGTGGGAGGCCACGTCTATAAAGTCCATAGCAGCCGTACCACAACCCCTTGAATTATAAGGATATTTAAAATGGCAAAAAAGATCTCGGGCTATATCAAGCTGGTTGTACCGGCTG
>Ga0182793_1000292_pt1 | contig 42941 bp, 35 predicted proteins | sample Passage237A_FD_130498 | JGI IMG/M metagenome (GOLD analysis project Ga0182793, IMG submission 130498) | Cellulose adapted compost microbial communities from Newby Island Compost Facility, Milpitas, CA, USA - Passage2 37A (version 2) (version 2) ... | reverse complement strand
CGATGCGGCGGCGAGCTGCATCTACCGCTTTCATTGGCGTGCGATCCTCGACGGACAGGCAACCGAGGGCACGGGCCGGGGCACCACGGTGCTGGCCCGGCGCCCGGACGGCTGGCGCATCGTGCACGAGCATCTGAGCGCCTTTCCCCGGTAGGGGCGGCTCTTCGGGTTCTTCAGGCCTTTCGGGGCATCCTCGCCGGAAGAGGAGGTGTTCACATTGGACGCTTGGAAGGGTGTCGATGGGTCGGCCCCCACCCCCGGCCAGCCATAGATGCATGGCGCTCATGGCCTTCTCATCTCAAATCGGTCCACGGGACCGGTTTGCCCTTCGGGGCGGTCCGAAGCCCCTCAAGAAGGAGGGGAGCAGAGAGGAGCCATCAGCCATTCGAGCAGAGCGCATGGCCTTCTCGCCTCAAGCCGCTCCGCCGGAGGAATTTTTCCTGCGGGGCGGCGCTTGCGCATTGGGAACCCACAAGCTACCCGAGCGGGGGAGACGATGAACGTAAACGCCTCGGTCCTGCACCTCCCTCCCCTCGATGGGGAGGGATTGAGGGTGGGATGGAGCCGCCGCTTCGATGCTTACAATCCAACCACCGGGTCATTCCCGCGTCAGCGGGAACCCCTGTTTCAAGGACCGGCATCGCTCAACGGAGGTTCCCGCTGACGCGGGAATGACCCCGGTGGCTAGAGCCGTTCACGCGCCAATGGAATCAGCGGCTGTTTGCTCCCCCTCCCCCCTGTGAGGGGGTGGGGGTCCTTCGGTAGCCCACAATATCACCCCTCCCCTCAAGTGCCTGCGCTCGGGAGCGCGCAGGCGCTACCCAGTGGAGAGGGAGCGCCCGACAACGTGAGACGACCTAGTGATTGTCGCGGGGGATGCCGTTGGTCTGGGCGATGCGCTGGTAGTTGACGGCGGGCTTGAGCACGGCGCCGCTGCCGAGCTGATCGACGAGGCCGCGCTGGATCTCCTGCCAGGGGGTCTGGTGCCGGGGGAACCTGTAGCCGCCCTCCGCCTCCAGCACGATGCGGCGCTGCTCGATCTCGGCGTCGGAGATCAGGATGTTGGCCTCGCCCTTGTTGAGGTCGATGCGCACCCGGTCCCCGGTCTTGAGGATGGCGAGATTGCCGCCCGCCGCCGCTTCCGGCGAGGCGTTGAGAATGGAGGGCGAGCCCGAGGTGCCGGACTGGCGCCCGTCGCCGATGCAGGCCAGCGAATGCACCCCCTTCTTGATGAGATAGTCGGGCGGGCGCATGTTCACCACCTCCGCAGCGCCGGGATAGCCGATGGGACCGGCGCCGCGCATGAACAGCAGCGTGTTCTCGTCGATCTCGAGCGCGGGATCGTCGATGCGCTGGTGATAGTCCTCCGGACCGTCGAACACCACGGCCTTGCCCTCGAACATGCCCGGATGCGCCGGATCGCTGAGATAGCGCTCGCGGAACTCCTCGCTGATGACGCTGGTCTTCATGATGGCGTTGTCGAAGAGATTGCCGCGCAGCACGATGAAGCCCGCTTCCGCCTTGAGCGGATTGTCGAAGGGCCGGATGACCTTGTCGTCCTGGATGGGCGTGTCGCGGCAGTTCTCGCCTATGGTCCGGCCGTTGACCGTGGGGGCGTCCTCGCGGATCAGCCCCTGCTTCATCAGCTCGTTGACCACGGCCGGCACGCCGCCGGCGTGATAATAGTCCTCGCCCAGATATTCGCCGGCCGGCTGCAGGTTGACCAGCAGCGGCACCTTGTGGCCGTGGCTCTGCCACTCGTCGATGCCCAGCTCCACCCCGATATGGCGGGCGATGGCGTTGATGTGGATCGGCGCGTTGGTGGAGCCGCCAATGGCCGAATTGACCACGATGGCGTTGAGGAAATTGTCCTTGGTCAGGATGTCGGAGGGCTTGAGGTCCTCGTGCACCATCTCGACGATGCGCTTGCCGGTGCGCCAGGCCATCTCCTGGCGGTCGCGATAGGGCGCGGGGATGGCGGCCGAGCCCGGAAGCTGCATGCCCAGCGCCTCGGCCAGCGAATTCATCGTCGTGGCCGTGCCCATGGTGTTGCAATAGCCGGTCGAGGGCGCGGACGAGGCCACGAGCTCGATGAACTTGGGATAGTCGATCTCCCCGGCGGCCAGCATCTGCCGGGCCTTCCACACGATGGTGCCCGAGCCGGTGCGCTCGCCCTTGTGCCAGCCGTTGAGCATGGGCCCCACGGAGAGCGCGATGGCCGGGATGTTGACGGTGGCCGCCCCCATCAGCATGGCCGGCGTGGTCTTGTCGCAGCCGATGGTCAGCACCACCCCGTCGAGCGGATAGCCGTAGAGCACCTCGACCAGGCCGAGATAGGCGAGATTGCGGTCGAGGCCGGCGGTGGGCCGCTTGCCGGTCTCCTGGATGGGATGCACGGGAAACTCGATGGCGATGCCGCCCGCCTCGCGGATGCCCTCGCGGACGCGCTCGGCCAGGACCATGTGGTGGCGGTTGCAGGGGCTGAGATCGGAGCCGGACTGGGCGATGCCGATGATCGGCTTGTCGGACTGCAATTCCTCGCGCGAGACGCCGTAGTTCATGTAGCGCTCGAGATAGAGCGCGGTCATGTCCGGATTGTCGGGATTGTCGAACCACGCGCGCGAGCGCAGCTTGCGGGCGCCGTTGCCGCCATTGTCTGCAGTCATTCTGCCTGTTCCTTGCTGGTCCGCCACGCGGATCTGGGAGCCTTGTCTGAAGCGTTTCTAGCACGCCACGGGGCCGAGTGAACGCTCTTCCCACAAAAAATCATACAATTCCTTCCGCATGATGGAAATGCGCCCGCACCTGCCGGAACGCGCTGAAAATCTTACGAAATGAAGAGACCCGGCGCGACCATGGGCGTAGTGCTGCGGCCGCGTCGGCGCCAGAATCGGTCTGGTCACCCGGCGTTCCGCCGATTAGGGTCGCGCCGCCGCCGAGGCGGTGCCGCGAACCGGAGGGAGAGGTGAGTGACTGAGTCTGTCGCATGGGTCGCCGTCGATTGGGGCACGTCCAATCTCCGTGCCTGGGGCATCGGCGCGGACGGAAGCGTGCTCGCCGCCGCCGGCTCCGACAAGGGTATGGGCCGGCTCGCCCGCGACGGCTATGCTGAGGCGCTGACGGAAGCGGTTTCCGCCATGCCGCTGCCGGCGGAAGGGACGGTCGACGTCCTCGTCTGCGGCATGGCCGGCGCCCGCCAGGGCTGGCTGGAAGCCCCCTATCTCGAGGCCCCCGCGGACCTGCGCGGGCTGGTCGGCGGCGCGGTCTATCCGGACATGCCCGGCGGCCGGCTGCGGCCGGCCATCCTGCCCGGCATCTGCCAGCGGCAGGGCGGGGACAACGTGATGCGCGGCGAGGAAACCCAGCTTCTCGGCCTCGCCGCCACCATGCCGGGCTTTTCCGGCCTGGTCTGCATGCCGGGCACGCATTCCAAATGGGCGATGCTGGACGGCACGCGCCTCGAGGGGTTCTCCACCGCCATGACCGGCGAGCTGTTCGAGCTGCTCAAGACCCATTCGGTGCTGCGCCATTCCCTCGGCGGCGATACCGAGGGGCCGGGCCGCGAGGCGGGCTTCGGCGCCGGCGCGGCCGACGGGCTGGAGCGCCCCGAGGACCTGCTGGGCCAGCTCTTCCGCGTCAGGGCGGGATCCCTGCTGTCCGGCCGCCAGCCCGACTGGTGCGCCGGCTATCTCTCCGGCCTCTTGATCGGCACCGAGATCGCGGCCAATCGCCATCGCATCGGCCGCGATCCCGTGCCGCTGATCGGTTCGCCCGCGCTCTGCGCGCTCTATGCCCAAGTCCTCGACATGGCCGGCGCCCGCGGCCAGGCCGTCGACGCCACCCAGGTGGTGCTGGCCGGCCTCAAGGCCGCGCGCGGCCAATTGCAGTAAGGAGCCCGTCATGGCCCATCGCCACATCATCGCCATCCTGCGCGGCATCACCCCGGACGAGGCGGTGCCCGTCTGCACCGCCCTCGTCGAGGCGGGCATCGGCCTGATCGAGGTGCCGCTCAACTCGCCCGAGGCCACCGACAGCATCGGCCGCGCCGCCAGGGCCCTCGGCACCCGCGCCGAGATCGGCGCCGGCACGGTGCTGTCGCCGGAGGACGTGCGCGCCGTCGCCACGGCCGGCGGCACCTTCATCGTCTCGCCCGACACCAATGCCGAGGTGATCGCCGAAACGGTCCGGCTGGGGCTGAAATCCTATCCCGGCGTCTTCTCCCCCACCGAGGCGTTCGCGGCCATCCGGGCGGGCGCCACGGGGCTGAAGTTCTTCCCCGCCGAGGTGCTGGGCGCCAGGGGCATCAAGGCGATGAAGGCGGTGCTGCCGCCGCAGATGCCGCTCTATGCCGTGGGCGGCGCCAATCCCGACAATTTCGGGGAGTTCTTCGCCGCCGGCTGCACCGGCTTCGGGCTCGGGACCTATCTCTACAAGCCCGGCACCGGCATCGAACAGGTGGCCGAGCGCGCCGCGCTCGCGGTCGCCGCCTATGACCGGGGGATGGCCCGATGAGCCGGACCGCGCGCCTGCTGATCGACAGCCAGTGCGCCCTGGGCGAGGGGCCGTTCTGGCACCCCGCGCGCCAGCAGCTCTTCTGGTTCGACATCAACAACCGCACCCTGTTCGCCGCCGATGCCGACGGCACCGAGCAGGGGCGCTGGGTGTTCGACGAGATCGTCGCGGCGGCGGCCATCATCGACCGTGACGCGCTGGCCATCGCCACCGAGACCGGGCTGAAGCGCTACCATCTGGCCACCGGGAGCATCGAGCCCATCGCCGATATCGAGCGCGACGTTCCCGCCAACCGCGCCAATGACAGCCGCGTGCACCCTTCCGGCGCCTTCTGGATCGGCACCATGGTGAAGGAGGAAGGCCCCAAGGAGGGCGCGGTCTACCATTACCGGGCCGGCAAGCTGACACGCATCGTCGAGCAGGTGGCCATTCCCAACGCCACCTGCTTCTCCCCGGACGGGCGCATCGCCTACTGGACCGACACGCCCAGCCGGCAGATCCTCAAATGCGAGACCGATCCCGAAACCGGCCTGCCGGTGAGCGGCTGGACCCTGTTCGCGGACGTCTCCGGCCACCGCGGCTATCCCGACGGCGCCGTGGTGGACGCCGAGGGCTATGTGTGGAACGCGCGCTGGGGCGGCCATTGCGTGGTGCGCCACGCCCCGGACGGCTCCATCGACCGCATCGTCGAGGTGCCGGTGAGCCAGGTCACCTGCCCCGCCTTCGGCGGCAAGGATCTCAAGACCCTGTTCATCACCACCGCCAACAAGAACCTGTCAGCCGCGCAACTGGCCGCCGAGAAGGTCGCCGGAGGCGTCTTCGCCATCGAGGTCGACGTCCCCGGCCTGCCCGAAACCCCCATCCAGCTTTGAGCATCTCCATGAATCCCGCCCTCGGCGTCTGTTACTACCCCGAACACTGGCCCGAAGACTGGTGGGAAGAGGACGCGGCCCGCATGGCCGAGATCGGCATCAGCTATGTGCGCATCGGCGAGTTCGCCTGGTCGCGGCTGGAACCGGTGCCGGGCGAACTGCGGCTCGACTGGATGAAAGGCGCCATGGATGTGCTGGGCCGGCACGGGCTCAAGGTGATCGTGGGCACGCCCACGGCGACGCCGCCGCGCTGGATGGTGGACAAGCATCCCGACATGCTGGCCGTGGACGCCCACGGGCGCCGCAAGGGCTTCGGCTCGCGCCGCCACTACGACTTCTCCCATCTCGGCTATCGCGAGGAGGCGGCGCGCATCACCCGCATCCTGGCCGAGGCGCTGGGCGACCATCCGGCGCTGGCCGGCTGGCAGACCGACAACGAATATGGCTGCCACGGCACCACCTATTCCTATTCGCCGGCGGCGCGCGACGGCTTCCGCCGGTGGCTGGCCGAGCGCTACGGCAGCATCGAGGCGCTGAACCGGGCCTGGGGCACCGTGTTCTGGTCGATGGAATACAACCGCTTCGACCAGATCGAATTGCCCAACCTGCTGGTCTGCGAGGCGGCGCCGGCGCATGAGCTCGATTTCCGCCGCTACTCGTCCGACCAGGTCGCCGCCTTCAACAAGGTGCAGTACGACATCCTCAAGGCGAAGCGGCCCGACCTGCCGGTGATCCACAATTTCATGGCCCGCTACACCGAGTTCGACCATTACGACGTGGCCGAGACGCTGGACGTGGCGAGCTGGGATTCCTACCCCATCGGCCATCTCGCGGTGAGCGACGAACCCGAGGAGATCAAGCGCAGCTATCTGCGCCAGGGCGACCCGGACAATGCCGCCTTCCACCACGATCTCTACCGCGCGGTTGGCCATGGCCGCTGGTGGATCATGGAGCAGCAGCCCGGGCCGGTGAACTGGGCGCGGTTCAACCCCGATCCCCTGCCCGGCATGGCCCGGCTCTGGGCCTGGGAAGCCTTCGCCCACGGCGCCGAGGTGGTGTCCTATTTCCGCTGGCGGCAGGCGCCGTTCGCCCAGGAGCAGATGCATGCCGGCCTGCTGCGGCCCGACAGCCAGCCGGCCCCCGCCTATCACGAGGCCGCCCAGGTGGCGCGCGAGCTGGCGGAGACCGGCATCGCCGGCCCGGCCGCCAGCGGACGCGTCGGCATCGTCTTCGACTACCAGAGCGAATGGGCCTGGGAAATCCAGGCGCAAGCCGCCGGCTTCGGGCACGGCAAGCATGTGCGGGCGCTCTATTCCGCCTTCCGCAAGCACGGCGTGGACATCGACATCCTGCCGCCCTCGACCCGCAGCTTCGCCGGCTACGACATCGTGCTCATCCCCGCGCTCTTCGCCTGGAACGAGGCCCTGCGCGAGGCCATCGCCGGCTATGACGGCCATCTGCTGATCGGGCCGCGCTCCGGCTCCAAGACGCAGGATTTCGCCATTCCCGCCCGGCTCGGCCCGGACCTGCCGCAGAACCTGCTCGATGCGCGGGTGACGCGGGTGGACAGCGTGCCGCCGCATGTCGAGGTGCCGGTGAAGGGCGGCGGCTCGGCGGAGCTCTGGCGCGAGCGGCTGGAGACCGGCGCGGAAGTGGTGATGGAGGACATCGAGGCCAACCCTGTGCTGGTCTCGCAGGGCAAGCTCTTCTACCTCGCCGCCAGCGGCGACCGGGCGCTGTTCCAGCGCGTGGCCGACTATCTGATCGCGGAGGCGGACCTGCCGATCCTGACCCTGCCGGCCGGCGTGCGCTGCCGCAGCCGCGGGGGCCTGCGCATCTATGTCAACTACGCGGCCAGCCCGCAGACGCTCTCCCCCGCGGCCGACGAGGCCGGCTATGTCGTGGGCGGCGCCGAGATGCCGCCGGCCGGCGTCACCGTGGCCCGACTCGCCACGGCCGGTTGAGATGGAGGATGGCCGGCCGGGCCTCGAACCGGCCGGCCGCCCCGTTCCAGCGCAGGGCATGGACGCCGTGCCGTGCCAGGGCCTCGGCGTCGATGACCATGCCTGCCGCGTCGCACCAGCCCGGCGCCGGCACCCGGGCGATGACCAGATCGTGGCCGGCGCAATCCTCGGCAAAGGCGGCGGCGCTGCGCACGATGGCGACCGAGAATTCCGGCGTGCGCACCACGCAGCCCAGCCCGTCGCAGCGGGCGTCCGGATGGGCCGAGGCGATCTCCGTCTGGAAATGCCGGCTCCACACCTCCACGGCGAAGCTGCCGGTGCGTCCCGAGGCCAGCGCCAGCCCGTCGCCGCTCCGCACCGCCACGGCCTGGGTGGTGTCGGCCACCAGCACGTCCGGCCGGGCCGCGAAACCGAAGCAGGCGACGAGCGGCACCGCCAGCGCCGGGCCCAGCAGGCGCCAGCGGCTTTCCAGCAGCGCGAACCAGGCGAGCGCGGCCAGGCCGACGAGCAGCGCCGTCTCGTTGAGCAGCGGATTGCCGGTGAACCCCTCGCTCCAGCCGGCGACCAGCACAGCGACATCCACCATGCGGTCGATGCCCCAGCCCATGGCGAGGATGAAGGGGGCATCGAGCCCCAGCGGCATGGCGAGCACCGACAGCACGCCGAACGGCATGATGACGAGGCTGACGAAGGGCAGCGCCAGCACGTTGCCGAGGACGCCGAGCGGCGCGGTCTGCTGGAAGTGATAGGCGGAGAACAGCAGCGTGGCGAGGCCGGCGACGAAGCTCGTCCAGGCCGTGGCCGACACCACCCGGCCCAGGCGCTCCATCCGGCTCTGTCCCGGCCTGTCGAACAGCCGCGGCAATTCGTAGATGCCGATGAGCCCGACCACGGCCGCGAAGGAGAGCTGGAAGCTGGGACGGAACACGCCGGCCGGATCGATCAGCAGGATGACCAGCGCCGCGACCGCCGCGTTGCGCATGGTCAGCGCCCGGCGGCCGGCCAGCACCGCCCCGAAGATCAGCGCCAGCATCAGGGTCGAGCGAAAGGCGGGGACATTGTCGATGCCCCCGGCGAGCAGCAGGTAGAAAAAGGCGGCGGCCAGCCCGCCGAGGGCGGCAAGCTGCTTGACTGGCCAGCCCACCAGCGCCGGGACCGCGGCCATGGCGAGCCGCAGTAGCCAGAAGATGCCGCCCGCCACGATGGACAGGTGCAGCCCCGAGATCGAATAGATATGGGCGAGGCCCGAGGCCGCCATGACGTCGCGTGTGGCATCGTCGATATCGCTCTGGTCGCCCACCACCATGGCCTTGCCGATGGCCGCGCTCGGCCCTGCGAGAATGGCGTCGATCCGCGCCCCGATATGGCGGCGCAGACCCGTGACGGCCCGGCCGAGGTCGCCGGCCTCGCCCGACGCCACCAGCTCGAGCCCGCTGGTGACCGAGCCATAGGCGCCGATGCCCGAGAAATGGGAATGGAACTGGCTGTCATGCGCGCCGGGAAGCACCGGGCCGGGAATGGGCGCAAGGCGCAGATTGGCCCGGATGCGGTCGCCCGGCTGCAGCGCCGGCTCCGCCGGCAGCACCAGCCGGGCGCGGAGGATGGGCGGCGCCCGGCCCTCGTCCAGCCGCGCAAGGTCCGAGACCACCACGCGCTGGCCTTCCGCGCCGGCCGAGATGACCTCGTCGACCCGCGCCTCGAAACTGCCATAGGCGGGAAACATCAGCATGGGCGAGCCGAACAGCGCGCCATGGAGCGGCAGCAGGCAGAACCCCGCCCAGAAGGCGGCGCCCTGCACGGCGAGGCGCAGGCCGCCCAGCGATTGCCGCCACCAGGCGATCCCGAGCGCGGCGACGAGCAGGCCCACCACCGCCCAGAGCACCGGCGGGACGGGTTCTTCCGGCAGGCCGGCATAGACGATGAGCCCGGCGATCAGGCTGAACGGCAGGAGCACGAAAAGCCGCCGCCGCTCGATGGAGGTTTCCAGCGCGGACAGGAGCGAGGCCCGGACCGGCCGGGGCATGCCGTCGGCCAAAGGCGGCCAGGCGGCCCGCGCCGCCGGGCTTCCGATCCCCGCTGCTGTCCCCTGCCCCGGCACGCGCGCCCCCGCCCTTGCGCTCAAGCCCGCCTATGCTACACACGGCCCGCAATTCCTCCAACCATTGCGGTTTCCATGTCTCAGGTTGTCACCCGTTTCGCCCCGTCTCCTACCGGCTACCTGCATATCGGCGGCGCCCGCACGGCCCTGTTCAGCTGGGCCTTCGCCAAGAACCAGGGCGGCAAGATGCTGCTGCGCATCGAGGATACGGACCGCGAACGCTCGACCGAAGCGGCCGTGGCGGCGCTGATCGACGGCCTCACCTGGCTGGGCCTCGACTGGGAGGGCGAGCCCATCAGCCAGTTCGCCCGCGCCGCGCGCCATGCCGAGGTGGCCCATGAGCTGGTGAAGATGGGGCACGCCTATTACTGCTACTGCTCGCCCGAGGAGCTGGACCGGATGCGCGAGGAGGCGCGCGCCGCCGGCAAGCCGCCGCGCTACAACGGCTATTGGCGCGACCGCGACCCCTCGGAGGCGCCCGCGGGCGTCTCGCCCGTCATCCGCATCAAGGCGCCCCTGTCGGGCGAGATCGTCGTGCACGACCACGTGCAGGGCGACGTGGTGTTCAAGGCCGAGAACCTCGACGATTTCATCATCCTGCGCTCGGACGGAACCCCAACCTACATGCATGCCGTGGTGGTGGACGACCACGACATGGGGGTGACCCACATCATCCGCGGCGACGACCACCTGACCAACGCCGCCCGGCAGATCGTCATCTACAACGCCATGGGCTGGACCGTGCCGGAGATGGCCCATATCCCGCTGATCCACGGCCCGGACGGCGCCAAGCTCTCCAAGCGCCACGGCGCGCTCGGCGTCGAGGCCTACCGGCAGATGGGCTATCTGCCCGCCGCGCTGCGCAACTATCTCGCCCGCCTGGGCTGGAGCCACGGCGACGACGAGATCTTCTCGACCGAGCAGATGGTGGAATGGTTCTCCCTGGAGGCGCTGAACAAGGGCGCGGCCCGCTTCGACTTCGTCAAGCTGGAGAACATCAACGGCCACTATATCCGTGAGGCCGAGCCGGCCTATCTCTACACGGTGATGGTGGAGACGGCCCGCGAGGTGGGCCGGACGGCCGATGCCGCGGGGCTCGAGGCCAATCGCGAGCTGGTGCTGGCCGCCCTGCCCGAATTGCAGCCTCGCGCCAAGACGGTATTGGAGCTGATCGACCTCGCCCAGTTCATCTACGCGTCACGCCCCATTGCTATGGACGCCGGCGCGGCGGCGCTGCTGACCGAAGAGTCCCGCGCGCTGCTCGCAAGTGTTGCCGAAACGTTAGGGGGCCTTGCCGATTGGTCAGTGCCCGCCATCGACGCGGCCATGCGTAAACTCGCCGAGGAAAAGGGCCTCAAGCTCGGAAAGCTGGCGCAGCCGCTGCGCGCATCCCTTACGGGGCGCACGGTTTCGCCCGGCATCTTCGAGGTGATGGTGCTGATCGGGCGCGAGGAGACCATGGCCCGGCTGGGGGATCAGACTTCCGCCTGATGGTGCGGCGCATGGGTAAGGTATACTTACCCATCAGTTGCCTCGGCCGGGCAAAAGCTGATACCTCTGCGCCGGCAAACGGTGCTGCCAGAGGTGCCGGCCCCGGCCCAGAATCACGACCTTCCTGCGGGACCGCGGGCAAAGCGAGGAGAGCTCAATGACCGACAAAGTCGCCAAACTCGTCATCGGAGATCAGACCCACGAATTCCCGATCCTGAGCGGGACGGTGGGGCCGGATGTCGTCGATATCCGATCCCTCTACGCCAAGACGGGCCTGTTCACCTATGACCCGGGCTTTACCTCCACCGCCGCCTGCGACAGCGCCATCACCTATATCGACGGCGACCAGGGCGAGCTGCTCTATCGCGGCTATCCCATCGAGCAGCTGGCGGAGAAATCCAACTATCTCGAAGTCTGCTACCTGCTGCTCTACGGCGAATTGCCCACCAAGGCGCAGTTCACCGAATTCGAGGCGCTGGTGACGCGCCACACCATGGTGCACGAGCAGATGCACTATTTCTATCGCGGGTTCCGCCGCGACGCGCACCCCATGGCCATCATGACCGGCGTGGTCGGCGCCATGGCCGCCTTCTATCACGACTCCACCGACATCAACGACCCGCGCCAGCGCGAGATCGCCTCGATCCGCATGATCGCCAAGATCCCCACCCTGGCGGCCATGGCCTACAAATACTCCATCGGCCAGCCCTTCGTGTATCCGCGCAACGACCTGGACTACGCCGCCAACTTCCTGCACATGTGCTTCTCGGTTCCCGCCGAGGAATACAAGGTGGACCCGAAGATCGCCCGCGCCATGGACCTGATCTTCACCCTGCATGCCGATCACGAGCAGAACGCCTCGACCTCGACCGTGCGGCTCTCCGGCTCGTCCGACGCCAATCCCTTCGCCTGCATCGCGGCGGGCGTGGCGTGCCTGTGGGGCCCGGCCCATGGCGGCGCCAACGAGGCCTGCCTCAACATGCTGCGCGAGATCGGCACGGTGGACCGCATCCCCGAATTCATCGAGCGGGCCAAGGACAAGAACGATCCGTTCCGCCTGATGGGCTTCGGCCACCGCGTCTACAAGAATTTCGACCCGCGCGCCAAGGTCATGCAGCAGACCGCCAAGGAAGTACTGGCCATTCTCGGCGTCGAGAACAACCCCACCCTGCAGGTGGCCCAGGAGCTGGAGCGCATCGCGCTCGAGGACCAGTATTTCATCGACCGCAAGCTCTACCCGAATGTCGACTTCTATTCGGGCATCATCCTCGAAGCCATCGGCTTCCCGACCTCGATGTTCACCGTGCTCTTCGCCGTGGCCCGCACCGTCGGCTGGATCAGCCAGTGGAAGGAGATGATCGGCGACCCGCAGAAGAAGATCGGCCGCCCGCGCCAGCTCTACAACGGCGCCGCCGCCCGCGACTACGCCCCGATCGACGCCCGCTGACCGCCCCGCCATATCGACAGGACCTGCTCGGCCGGGTCCTGCCGGCCATGGGGCGCCTGCCCCCGTTCCATCACCTCCGCAAGCGCGCCGAAGCCCGCGATCTGAACCTGGCGGGCCTGCCTGCTGCCGAACAGCGCCAGCGCCGCCCGCTCGACGGCCGCGGCGGTCAAGTCCGCCGTCACCAGTTCGGGCACCAGCGGCCGTTCGAGGATGATGTTGGGCAGGGACACGGCGGGGCGCCCCAGCCGCGCATAAATCCGCGCCTGCTGCGTGTCGAGGGCATAGACGACCGCCATGGGGACGCGCGCCAGGGCCAGCTCCAGCGTCGCCGTGCCCGAAACGCAGATCGCCCCCAGGGCCGCGCCATAGAGCGCCGGCCGTTCGCCGCGCCGGTCGGCGATCTCGACCGGCACCGGCCAGCCGGCCACCTCGTCCTCGAGGCGCCGGCGGAGCGACGGCAGGGTTGGCATGACGAGGCCGGTGACGCCCGGCTGGCGCGCCAGCGTCGCGGCAAGCGCCCTGAAGACTGGCAGATGCCGGCGCAGCTCGCCCTCCCGGCTGCCCGGCAGCAGCAGCACGCTGCCTTCGTCCCGCGCCGTGGGCGTCGAGAGCTGCTCGGCCAGCGCCGGATGGCCGACATAGTAGGTCGGCGGGCCGCCCAGCCGCTCCATCACCGCCGGCTCGAACGGCAGCACCGCGAGAACGGCATCGAACAGCGGCCGCAGCCTGGCCGCCCGCTCGGGGTGGCGGGCCCAGACGGAAGGGGCGACATAGAGGATCAGCCTGCCCCGATAGCCCCGCGCCCGCAGCCGCCGCGCCAGGAGCCGCGAGAAATCCTGCGCATCCACCAGCACCACCACGTCCGGCCGCTGGGCGAGGACGGCGCGCGCGGCCTGTTCGAGCCGCCAGAGCAGCCGGGGCAGCCGCAGGATCACGTCGGTGACGCCCATCACGGCGAGGTCGGCCATGGGAAAGATGGGAACGAGACCCTCGGCGGCGAGCTCGTCTCCGCCCACGCCCATGAGATCGAGGCAGACCTGCCGGCGCAGCCGCGCGACCAGATCGGCGCCGATGCGGTCTCCGGACGGCTCGCCCGCGAGGATGAATAGGCGCAGTCGCTCGTGCATCTCGCCTCCCCCGCCGGTGGGCCGCTATTCGGCGTCGTGGCCGTTGCGGGGCAGCAGGATGGGCCGATCCGTGGCTTCGGCGATGAACCGGACAACGTCCTGCACCAGCACGTCGTCCTTGAACAGCTCCGCCGCGTCTTCCACCCGCTCGCGCAGCGTGCCTTCGCTGGCGAAGATCTGCCGATAGGCCGCCCGCAGGCGGTGAATGGCCTCGCGGTCGAACCCCCGGCGCTTCAGGCCGATCAGGTTGAGACCGGTGAGCGTGGCGCGATTGCCGACGGCCATGCCATAGGGGATGACGTCGCCGTCCACCATCGAGTGGGCGCCGATAAAGGCATGGTCGCCTATCCGAGTGAACTGATGGATCACGCAGGTGCCGCCAAATCGAACGTTGTCGCCTATCCTGCAGTGCCCGGCGATGCCGACATAGTTGGTTATGACCACGTTGTTGCCGATGATGGCGTCGTGGGCGACATGGGCATTGGCCATGATCAGGCAGTCATTGCCGATCCTGGTGAGCATGCCGCCGCCCTCGGTGCCCGGATTGATGGTCACTGCCTCGCGGATGGTGCAGCGCTCGCCGATCTCGAGGCGCGAATCCTCGCCGTGATATTTGAGGTCCTGCGGCTGATGGCCGACCGAGGCGAAGGGAAAGATGCGGCTGCCGGCGCCCACCGTGGTGCGCCCTTCCACCACGGCATGCGAGATCAGCTCCACATCGTCCCCGAGCACGACGCGGGGCCCGACGATGCTGTAGGGGCCGATGCGCACCCCGCGGCCCAATACGGCCCCGTCCGCGACGATGGCGGTCGGGTGGATTTCCGGCTCGATCACGAGGCGGCCTCGACGATCATGGCGGTGATCTCGGCTTCGGCGATCACCGCGCCATTGACCATGGCCCTGGCGGCGTAGCGGCCGACATTGCGGCGGCGATGGACCTTGGAGATGTGGTATTCCAGCGTGTCGCCGGGCCCGGCGGGCTTGCGGAAGCGCGCATTGTCGACGCCGAGCATGAGCACGATGTTCTTCCGCCCGCCGGTCGAGTCGTGCCGGATGACGATGGCGCCGGCCGTCTGGGCCATGCCCTCGATGATGAGCACGCCCGGGAAGATCGGATTGCCCGGGAAATGGCCGGTGAAGATGGGCTCGTTGAAGGTGACGTTCTTGATGCCGACAGCCGACTCGTCGCCGTCGATGTCCACGATGCGGTCGATCATCAGCATGGGATAGCGGTGCGGCAGCGCCTCCAGAATCTCGGCGATCATCATCGTGTTGAGTTCGGTTGCCTCGGTCACGGTGTCGGTCATCCGCGCTTGTCCCCTTTTGCCAGTTTCCGCATGGCAGCGATTTCGCGCCAAAAGTCTCTTATATCCTGCGCCGGAGCCCCAGCAAGTTTGGAGCCGGCGGGCCAGTTCTTGGTCACGGCGGCGCGCCCATGCACCACCGAGCCCGCCCCGATGGTCAGGTGTCCGGAGGTGCCGACGCCCCCGCCCATCAGCACGCCGTCCTCGACGATGGTGGAACCGGAAAGCCCGCTCATGGCCGCGATCAGGCAGTTGCGCCCGATGCGGCAGTTGTGGCCGATCTGCACCAGGTTGTCGATCTTGGTGCCGTCCCCCACCACCGTGTCGCCCAGGGCGCCGCGATCGATGGTGCTGTTGGCGCCGACCTCGACGCGATCCTGCAGGATGACGCGGCCGAGCTGGGGGATCTTGCGGTTCGACTGGCCGAAATCGAGCCAGCCGAAGCCCTCCGTGCCGATGCGGACGCCCGAATGCAGGATGACCTCGTTGCCGAGATGCGCGCAGTCTATGGTGCAATTGGCGGCGATGACGCAGTTGCGCCCGATGGTGACCCCCGCCCCGATCACCGTATTGGCTCCGATGATGGTGCCGCGGCCGATCTCGACACCGGCGCCGATGACCACGTTGGACCCCACCGTCACGTCGCGCTCGAACACCGGCGCGCCCAGATCGTCGCGCCCGGCGGCGATGATGGAGCGCGTGCTGGCCGGATAGAGCACGTCCAGCATGTCGGCGAAGACGTTGTGCGGCCTGTCGACGGCGACGGCGCGGACGCCTTCCGGCACCGCCTCGCCGAGGGCCGGCAGCACGATCACCGCGCCGGCCTGCGTCCGCCGCAATTCCTCGACATAGTTGGGATGCGCCGCAAGGGCCAGGTCCCCGCCCCTCGCCAGCTCCAGCTCCGCGACACCGGTGACCACCAGATCCGTGCCGTCGAGGCCCGTGGCGAGGTCGCCCCGGCCGACCTGAGCGAGAAGCGCCGAAAGCGCCATGGGGCCGGCGAAACGGTGGAAGCGGGTATCGACCATGATGTCACTTGAAAGAACGGAGCCGCGGCGCTACCGCCCCGCGGCTCCGGAAACTGTGTCACGCTGCCCCGATCAGAGCAAGGTGGAGATGGTGACCTGGAAGACCTGGGTGCGGTCGTTGGTCGACTTGTTCAGCACATGGGCGAAGTCGCCGCGCAGCGGGCCGAACGGAGAATCCCAGATCAGCGAGGCGCCGATGGAGGTCCGCCACGGCGAATCCTGGCTGAGCGGGTCCACCCCGACCGCCCCGATATTGGGCAGGCCGTCGACCCAGGCCGCATCGGCCCAGAGCGCGCCGCTCAGCCCGTAGCTCTCCGGCAGGCCGGGAATGGGGAACTCGATCTCCGCGGAAACGCCGGCATACATGGTGGCGCCCAGATATTCGCCGCTGGTCAGGCGCGGGCCGAGCCCGCGACCCTCGAAGCCGCGGATGAGCTGGGAACCGGGCGTGAACGCCTCCACGGCGTGGACGCCCGTGCCGTCGAGGCTGTTGATCACGCCGGCCTGGCCGCGCACGCTGGCGATGATGCCGCTGTCCTGGACCAGGGGGATGAAGTAGCGGGCCCGGGCCTCGGTCCTCAGCAGGTTGTGGTCCCAGCCGATATATTGCTGGGTGAAGGTGGCATAGAGGCCCTCGGTCGGGTTCTTGACGTCGTCGACGCCGTTCCAGACCAGGCTGTAGCCCACGAAGGCCTTGTTGAAGTCCTGCCCGTCGGTGACCAGCGAGGAATTGGGGGCATCGACGTCGACGATCACCTTGCGCTCGTAGCCGCCGAACACATTGGCCGTCAGCGCGCTGGTGATCGGAACCCCGATCCGGAGCTGGCCGCCGGTGACCTGCGAGCCGTAGAAGCTCGTGGTGGTCTCGTCGTAGATGCGGTGATAGGCATCCACGCCCGCCGACACCTTGAGGCCCATGAAGCGGGGCTCGGTGAAGGAGAAGTCGAAGGTGCGGCCCGACTGGGTGGCGCCGATGGCGGCCCGCAGATACTGCCCGCGACCGAGGAAGTTGCGCTCGGTCAGCGAAATCTCGCCCAGGATGCCGTCCGTGGTCGAATAGCCCGCCGTGGCGCCGTATTCGCCGGTCGAGGTCTCGGTCACGTTGATGTTCAGCACGATCTTGTCGGGCGCCGAGCCCGGCCCGGTGGTCACCTCGACGCTGGAGAAATAGCCCAGCGCGTCGATGTTGTTGCGGCCGCGGACCACCATGGACCGGTTGAAGGGGTCGCCTTCGGCGAATTCCAGCTCGCGGCGGATGACGAAATCGCGCGTCTTGGTGTTGCCGGTGATGTTGATGCGCTCGACATAGATGCGGGCGCCCTCGTCCACCAGATAGGTGACGTTGAAGGTGCCGGTGGCGACGTCGCGATCGAGGCGCGCCCGGACATCGGCGAAGGAATAGCCCTGCGTGGTGGCCTCGTAGGCCATGTCCTCGATGGTCCGCTGCAGGTCGGCGATCGAATACTGGGCGCCCTGCCCGGTCCGCACCGTGTTGCGCAGCACGTCGGTGTCGAGGCCGTCGATGCTGGTCTCGATGCCGACATTGCCGAACTGGTAGCGCTGGCCTTCGTTGATGGTGAAGTTGATGAAATAGGCGTTGCGGCCGGCATCGTACTCGACGACCGAATTGACCTGGGCATCCGGGAAGCCGCGATTGGCGTAGTAGAGGCGGATGCGCTCGCGGTCCACGGCGAGCTTCTGCTCGTCATAGGCGTCGTCGCGCAGCAGCCAGCTCAGGAAGCCGGTCTCCTTGGTCAGCATGGCGCCCTTGAGGCTGCCGGCGTCGATGGCGTTGTTGCCGGTGAAGTTGATCGCGGCGATGCCCGCGCGCTCGCCTTCGTTGACCTGGAAGATCACCCGGACGCGACCGTCGGCGGTCGGCTCCGTGCGCGCGGTCACCGAGACGGACATGAAGCCGTCGCGGTCATAGGCCTGGCGGATGCTCTCGATGTCGGAAGCCAGGCGCTGCTGGGTGAAGATGCCGGAAGCGGCAAGATCGACCATGGTCAGCAGTTGCGCGTCGGAGAAGCGGCGATTGCCCTCGAACAGAACAGAAGCGACCAACTGCTCCTGAGCCTGCGCAGCCACGACACCGAGGATCGGCAGCCCCGCGCCGACCATCGGGGCAGCCCCCATGATGGCGATCGCCGAAACCGCGCCGCGCATAAGCCTGGTGGGGTGAATCATGTTGTTATTGCCTTCTGCGACCGGCCCGGAGAATCGCCATGCACAGCGCTCCCCCAAGCTAACTCCATTGAAGTGTTTTACTGTTTTTTTAACCAGCGACAAGGCGCAACGCCCGACGCGGTTAGCAATTCATTGGCGCCCTTGTATTCGTGCAACACCTTGCGAACCAAGGTTAACGGCCCCTTACCGCAGAATTCCGAAATGGGCGAAGATGGTGTCGTTGAACAGCGTGAACACCATCAGCGCCACCACCAGGGCGAAGCCGAAGCGGAATCCGATCTCCTGGATCCGGATGCTGAGCGGCCGCCCCCGGACCGCTTCGACGAGATAGTACAACAGATGGCCCCCGTCCAGCATGGGCACGGGCAGCAGGTTGAATATCCCGATATTCAGCGACAGCAGCGCCATGAGGTTGATCAGCGCCACCACGCCCAGCGTGGCCACCTGCCCCGACACCTTGGCGACCTTGACCGGCCCGCCGATCTGCTCCACATCGCCGCGCCCCACGAAGAAGTCGCCCAGGACCGCCGCGGTGCGCTGGACGATGAAGCGGATTTCCTCGAAGGTCATGCCGACCGCCTCGACCGGGCCGGGCCGGTAGAGGGTGATGTCCTCCTCGGCGACGTCGCGCGTCACCCCGATCCGGCCGATGCGCTGGGGATTGCCGAAGCGGTCCTCCACCGACGTCGCCTCGGGGATGAGGGTCAGCGTGCGCTCGGCCCCGTCCCGCTCGAGCACGAGGGTCACCGGACGCTCCGGGCTGGTCGCCACGTAGCGCTGGAAGTCCTCGAAGCCGCGCACCACATAGCCGTCCACCGACAGGATCCGGTCGCCGGCCTCGAGACCGGCCTGCTGGGCGACCGAGCCGGCGGTGACCTCCCCGATCACCGGGGGGATGGTGTAGCGCCCGTAGCCGAGCAGCAGGGCATAGAGGATGAGGAAGGTGAGCAGCACATTGGCCAGCGGCCCGGCCGCCACGATGGCGATGCGCTGCCAGACCGACTTGTTGACGAAAAGCCGCGGCGCCAGCGCCGGATCGATCCTGGCGATCGCCTCCGGGTCGGGCACGCCGGCCGGGTTCATGTCGCCCACGAAGCGCACATAGCCCCCGAGCGGGATGGCTGAGATGCGCCAGCGGGTGCCGTGCCGGTCGTTCCAGCCGATCAGCTCGCGCCCGAAGCCGATGGAGAAGGTCTGGATGGCCACGCCGCTCCAGCGCGCCACGAGGTAATGCCCCATTTCGTGGACGAAGACGACGACGGCGAGAATCCAGATGACGTTCAGCCAGAGGAAATAGTCGGACATTGCGTTCCCGTGAGTGGTGCGTGCCGGGCGTCTACCAGTAGAGCAGGCCTTCGGCGACGGCCCCGTAGCCGGCATGCAGGCTGCCGACGATGAAAACCAGAATGATGCCGAATGTGAGGCTGTCCAGCCGATCCATCAAGCCGCCATGGCCGGGAATGATGTCGCCGCTGTCCTTGATGCGGAAGGTCCGCTTCAGGGCGCTCTCGCCGAGATCGCCGAGCTGGCCGAGAATGCTGATGGCGCCGGAGAGCAACAGGCCGATCCACCAGGGCGAATCCGTCGCCACCAGCCAGACGATGAGGCCCGCCCCGGTGCCGAGCGCGAAGCCGCCCAGCGCCCCCGACCAGGTCTTGGAAGGGGAGATGTCCGGCGCCAGCTTCTCGCCGCCGATCTGCCGGCCGGCGAAGAAGGCCGCCGAATCGGTCATCCACACCACCGTGCCGAGATAGACCCCCGCCAGGATGCCGGCCGGCGTCTCGCCCCGCATGGCCAGCGCCGAGACGATCAGCACCCCGAACAGCACGAGGCCGAAGACCCGCCAGCCCAGCCCCTCCCGCCCCATGGTGGCGGCGACGGCGCAGGCCACGACGATCAGCCCCAGCGTGCCGAAGGGTCCCCAGAGGGGGAAGACGAGCCCCGAAAGGGCGACGAGGCCGATCAGCGCCATGCCGGAGGGCGTCAGCGGGGCGCGGGATACCATGGTCTCCCATTCCCGGTAGGCGCCGGCATAGACGGCGCCGACGACGCCGGCGAAGAAATAGCTGCCGACATAGAGTGCCGAGGCGGTGAGCGCGATCAGCACCATGGCGGAGAGGAAGCGCGGGCCGACATCGGCCCAGGAGCGGCGCGGAGGAGCGGACTGGGGGCCGGGCTCGCCAGGACTGCTCAACTGCCGGCCGTCCCTATCCCGCCGAACCGGCGATCGCGCAGGGCATAGGTCTCGAGCACCCGCAGGAAGCTGGCCTCGTCGAAATCGGGCCAGTTCTCCTCGACGAAGACGAATTCCGAATAGGCCGCCTGCCACAGCAGGAAATTGGAGATGCGCTGCTCGCCGCTGGTCCGGATGATGATGTCCGGATCGGGGATGCCGGCGGTATAGAGCGCCCCGGCCACCATGGCCTCGTCTATGGCCTCCGGGTCGAGCCGCCCCGCCGCCGCCTCGCGCGCCAGATGCCGCGCCGCCTCGGTGATCTCGGCCTTGCCGCCATAGTTGAAGGCGACGACAAGGGTGAGGCCGGTATTGCCGGCGGTCTTGGCCTCGACGTCGTCGATCAGCCGCACCAGCGACTCGTCCAGCCCCTGGCGCGAGCCGATGATGCGGACCTGGACGTTGTTGCGGATCAGGCGTTGAAGGTCCGAGGCAACGAACCGGCGCAACAGGTTGAAGATGAAGGAGACTTCCTCGGGAGGGCGCGTCCAGTTCTCGGAGGAGAAGCTGAACACGGTGAGATAGCCGACCCCGTAGCTGCCGCAGAGCTCGACCAGGTTGCGCAGCGCCCGGACGCCCTCGACATGGCCCTCGGTGCGCCGCTTGCCGCGGGCCTTGGCCCAGCGGCCATTGCCGTCCATGATCACGCCCAAATGCACCGGAATGCGCAGGCCCGGGCCTGTCGCGAGCTTCACGGTGGTGGCGGGATCGGCAACCATCGACGCCCTCCTGGCGCGCAGATCAGCGGGCCTGTCAGACCTGCATGATCTCCTGTTCCTTCACGGCGACGATGCTGTCGATCTCGGCCACGGCGGCATCGGTCGCCTTCTGCACCAGGTCGGACTGCACCCGGGCATCGTCCTGGCTCATGTCGCCGTCCTTCTCCGCCTTTTTCAAGGCATCCATGCCGTCGCGGCGAATGTGTCGCACCGCCACCCGCGCCTGCTCCGCATAGTTGTGGGCGACCTTGGTGAGCTCGCGCCGGCGCTCCTCGTTGAGCTCCGGCAGCGGCACGCGGATCACCTGGCCCTCGCTCATCGGATTGAGGCCCAGCCCGCTGTCGCGGATGGCCTTCTCGACGGCACTGGCCATCGAGCGGTCCCACACCTGCACGCTGAGCAGGCGCGGCTCGGGCACGGTCACCGTCGCCACCTGGTTGAGCGGCATGCGCGATCCGTAGGCCTCGACCGTCACCGGCTCGAGCAGGCTGGCGCTGGCGCGTCCGGTCCTGAGGCCCGCAAGCTCGTCCTTGAGCGCGGCGACGGATTTCTGCATCCGGTTCTTGAGGTCGCTGAGATCGTAACTGCTGGCCATGGCGGTATCCTTCCAGTCCCTTGGCGGATGCCGGTCCGTTGCCGGCGCCTCGCCCTATCCTTGTTGTCTCCGGCGCCCGAAAGGGGCTCGCGGGTCGTCCCGGCGGTATCAGGCGGCTGCGCCGACAAGGGTGGACAGGCCCCTGCCCTCCAGCACGCCGGTCAGCCCCTCGCTGTCGTCGAGAGCGTATACGATTATCGGCATGGCATTGTCGCGGGCAAGCGCGAAAGCCGCCGTGTCCATGACCTTGAGATTCTGCCGGATCACGTCGTCATAGCTGATGGCGGTGTAGCGCACGGCATCGGGATTGGTCTTGGGATCGTCGGAATAGACCCCGTCCACCTTGGTGCCCTTGAGCACCACGTCGCATTCCAGTTCGATGGCCCTGAGGGTCGCGGCCGTGTCGGTGGTGAAGAACGGATTGCCCGTGCCCCCGCCCAGGACCACCACGAAACCTTCCTCCAGCGCCTGCTTGGCGTCGCGCGCGGTGAAGGTGTCGGCCACCGAGGGCATGGTGGCGGCGCTGAACGGCTTGGATTTGACCCCCTGGCGACTGATGGCGTTGGACAGGGCCAGCGCGTTGATCATCGTGCCCAGCATGCCCATGAGGTCGGCGGTCACCCGGTCGGTGCCGTCGGCGGCGCCGGCCATGCCGCGGAAGATGTTGCCGCCGCCCACCACGATGGCCACCTGCACGCCGGCGCGCGCCACCTCGGCAATCTGCCTGGCGATGCCCTGCAGGAAAGGCGGCTCGATGCCGAAGGAATTGTCCCCCGCCAGCGCCTCGCCCGAAACCTTGAGCAGTATGCGCTTGTAAGCAGAAGACATCGCGTGACCCCTAGATCGCTTCAGGTGCGGGCCACCGATTCCGGCGGACCTTGCAGACCCTATGGCAAAAACGCCCCGGACAGAAGGCCGGGATGGCGAATGAAATGAATGAGCGGCAAACACGGCTCGATCCGCGCCTTCGCCCGCGCGGAGAGCGGCGGACGGGCCGGCGGCCCGCCCGCGAAAGCATGCTACTTGACGCCGGCCGTCGCGGCGACCTCGGCGGCGAAGTCCGACTCGACCTTCTCGATGCCCTCGCCCAGCGCGTAGCGCACGAAGCGGGTCAGCTTGATCGGCGCGCCGGCATCCTTCTCGGCATTCTTGATCGCGTCGGCGACCTTGGTCTCGCCGTCGATCACGAAGGTCTGCGCCAGGAGCGTGACTTCCTCGTAATATTTGCGCATGCGGCCATCGACCATCTTCTCGGCGATGTCGGCCGGCTTGCCCGATTCCTTGACCTGCTCGAGGATGATGGCGCGCTCGCGGGCCACCACGTCCTGGTCCAGCTCCTCGGGCGTGACCGCCAGCGGGTTGGTGGCGGCGATGTGCATGGCGAGCTGCTTGCCGAGGGCGGACAGCACGGCCTTGTCGCCGGTGGATTCGAGCGCCACCAGGATGCCGATCTTGCCCAGGCCCGGCTTGACGGCCGAATGCACATAGCTTTCCACCACGCCGGAAGAGACCGAGACGGTCTGGGTGCGGCGCAGGTTCATGTTCTCGCCGATCTTGGCGATGGCCTCGGTCAGTTCGGCGGAGACCGAATGGCCGGTGCCCGGGAACGGCATCTCGCCGAGCTTGACGACATCGCCGTCGGCGTCGAGCGCCAGCTTGGCGATGCTGCTCACGATGGCCTGGAACTGCTCGTTGCGGGCCACGAAGTCGGTTTCCGAGTTCACCTCGACCACGGCGGCCCGGGTGCCGTCGGTGGCGACGCCGACCAGGCCTTCGGCGGCGACGCGATCGGCCTTCTTGGCGGCCTTGGCGAGGCCGCGGGTGCGCAGCCAGTCGACCGCGGCTTCCATGTCGCCATTGGTTTCGGCCAGGGCCTTCTTGCAGTCCATCATCCCGACGCCGGTCGAGTCGCGGAGCTGCTTGACCATTGCAGCAGTGATTTCCATGGGTTCACCTCTCGGCGGTCCCGCGCGGGACCGCATTGTTCGATAAAGGACGGGTCCGGAGAACCGGACCCGGTGCGCTTTCCGGAAAAGGGAACACCACTTTTCCGTTTCGGAAATGCGACAGAGCCCGGATCAGCTGATCGTGGCTTCGCCTTCGGCCGGCAGTTCCTCGGCCGGGGCTTCGGGCGCCGCGCCCAGATCGGCGCCGAGGGCGCTCGAGGAGCGGCCGATGCCGTCGATGGCGGCGCGCGACACCAAGGAGACGTAGAGCTCGAGCGCGCGGCTGGCGTCGTCGTTGCCCGGAATGGCGTAGTCCACCATGTCCGGATCGCAATTGGTATCGACGATGGCCACGACCGGAATGCCCAGGCGGCGGGCTTCCTTGATGGCGTTGGCTTCCTTGTTGGTGTCGATCACGAACAACAGGCTCGGCAGGTTGCCCATGTCCTTGATGCCGCCCAGGTCGCGCTCCAGGCGCTCCTGCTCGCGGGACATCATCAGGCGTTCCTTCTTGGTGCGCAGGCCGAGATCGGCCTCGCTCATCGATTCCAGCTCGCGCAGGCGGGCGATGGAGTTCGAGATGGTCTGCCAGTTGGTCAGCGTGCCGCCGAGCCAGCGGGAATTGACGTAATACTGGGCGCACTGCTTGGCGGCCTCGGCCACCAGCGGGGCGGCCTGGCGCTTGGTGCCGACGAACAGCACGCGGCCGCCTTCGGCCACGGTGTCGGACACGAGCTGCAGCGCGCGGCTCAGCGCCGGCACGGTCTGCGACAGGTCGAGGATGTGGATGTCGTTGCGAACGCCGAAGATGTAGCGTTCCATCTTCGGGTTCCAGCGGTGCTTCTGGTGGCCGAAATGCACGCCAGCTTCCAGAAGCTGGCGCATGGAGAATTCAGGCAGGGCCATTTAAGGGCTGCTCCTTTACCGGTTGTTGCCTCCACGAAGCCTTGCGACGGATGCCCGCCACCGGATGGTTTCCCGCCTGGGAAGCCTGCCTCGTGTGTGTGATCGCCTCGGCAAATGCCGCAGGCGTGGGCGATATAGGCGATGCCGCGCCGATGCGCAACCCACCTTGCATGCCCCGCGGCGGTAACGCGCCGCCCGCGATGAATCAAATCCTCACGACTTCGTCAAGAAACCCATGAGGCGACAATGCTATTGTGCCTGCATGGACCCGCGCCGGGATCGCGGGGTCAAGGGTGAAAGCCCCTGAGCGGGGGAGGAAGGGCTGACGGCTCGCCTCTCCCGCGCTCCGTTCGGGAGGACGCTTCCGTGAGAACCGTGGCGGAACGGCCCCTGCCCGGGACGCGCCCTACACGAACCGCACGTCCGTCACCCCTTCCAGCGCCTTGATACCCCCGGCCACCTCGGCGGTGAGGTTGTATTTGCCCGGTAGCTCGATCTCGTATTCCCGGGCGCCGCCGTCCCGGATGACCACGAAGCTCACCGTGCCGTTGCCGCCGCGCTTGAGCTGGGCGCCGATGGGGCCGAGCGCGCCGGCATCGGCGGTGAACACCGTCAGCCGCCGGTCGACCCGCTCGGCCAGCCCCTCGATGGGCTCGGCCGAGATCAGCCGCAGGCTGACGCCTTCGGCGCGCTCGTCGGCCCCCACCTGCAGGATCACCGAATTGCCCGGCTGCAGCATGCCGCCGAACTCGCTGATCTGCTCGGAAAAGGCGATCACCTCGAACGTGCCGCTCTGGTCCGACAGGGTGAGGATCATCATCGGCGTGCCCTTGCGGGTGCGCCGGTCGTTGCGCGAGGCGATGGTGCCGGCCAGCCGGCCCGCCGAGGCGCCGTCCTTCACCGCCCGCTCGAAATCGCTCCAGCGCTGCACGCGCAGGCTCTCGAACAGATCGGCATAGGCATCGAGCGGATGGGCCGACAGATGGAAGCCGATGGCGCTGAGCTCGCGATCGGCCCGCTCCGTCGAGGTCCACGCCGGCACCCCGCTCGGCAGGCGGAACGGCTCCTCCTCGACGCTGTCGAACATCGACACCTGGCCGCTGCTGCGATCCGCCGTCAGCGCCTGGGCAGTGCCGATCACGGCATCCATCGCGGCGAAGGCGACCTCCCGGCGCGGCACCAGCACGTCGAAGGCCCCGGCATTGACCAGGGTTTCCAGCGTCCGCTTGTTGAGCACCCGCGGATCGACGCGCCGGGCGAAATCCCCGAGATCCTTGAAGGGCGTATCCCCCCGCACCTCGACGATGTGCTCGGCCATGGCGCGGCCCACGCCCTTGACGGCCGAGAGCCCGTAGTGGATGCGGTCGTTCTTGACCGAGAACACCACCTCGGAATTGTTGACGCAGGGCGGCACCACCTCGATGCCCTTCCGGTCCGCCTCGCGGCGGAAATCGCTGAGCTTGTCGGTCTGGGCCATGTCGAGCGTCATCGACGCGGCGTAGAACTCGTGCGGGAAATGCTGCTTGAGATAGGCCGTCTGGTAGGACACCCAGGCATAGGCCGCCGCATGGCTCTTGTTGAAGCCGTAATTGGCGAACTTGGCCAGAAGGTCGAAGATCTGGTCGGCCAGCGCCTCGCCCACCCCGTTCGGGCGCGCCCCCTCGCGGAAGCGGACGCGCTGATTGTCCATCTCCGCCTTGATCTTCTTGCCCATGGCGCGGCGCAGCATGTCGGCCTCGCCCAGCGAATAGCCGGACAGCAGCTGGGCGATCTGCATCACCTGTTCCTGGTAGACGATGATGCCGTAGGTCTCGTCCAGCACCTCCTTCAGGGCGGGATGCGGATAATCCACCTTCTCGCGGCCATGCTTGCGGTCGATGAAGCTGGGGATGTTGTCCATCGGGCCGGGCCGATAGAGCGCGTTCATGGCGATGAGGTCTTCGATGCGGTCGGGCTTGAGCTCCATCAGGGCCCGCCGCATGCCCGCGCTTTCAAACTGGAAGATGCCGTAGGTGTCGCCCCGGGCGTAGAGGTTGTAGGTCGCCGCGTCGTCGATGGGGATGGCGTCGATGTCGAGCTCGATCCCCCGCTGGCGCACCATGTCCACGGCGTAGCGGATGGTGGTCAGCGTCTTGAGGCCCAGGAAGTCGAACTTCACGAGGCCCGCCGGCTCGACCCATTTGAGGTTGTATTGGGTGACCGGCATGTCCGAGCGCGGATCGCGATAGAGCGGCAGCAGCTCCTGGAGGGGACGGTCGCCGATGACGATGCCGGCGGCATGGGTCGAGGCATGCCGGAACAGGCCCTCCAGCGCCCGGGCGATCTCGATCAGTTGGCCGACCGTCTCGTCCTCCTCGGCCATCATGCGGAACTGCGGCACCTCGTTCATGGTGCGCTCGATGGTCCAGGGATCGGCCGGATTGGCCGGCACCAGCTTGCAGATGCGGTCCACCTGCCCATAGGGCATCTGCAGCACGCGGCCGACATCGCGCAGCACGGCGCGGGCCTGCAGCGTACCGAAGGTGATGATCTGCGCCACCTGGCTGGCGCCGTACTTGCCCTGCACATAGTCGATCACCTCCTCCCGCCGGTCCTGGCAGAAGTCGATGTCGAAGTCGGGCATCGAGATGCGTTCGGGGTTGAGGAAGCGCTCGAACAGCAGGTTGTAGCGCAGCGGATCGAGGTCGGTGATGGTGGTGGCATAGGCCACCAGCGACCCCGCGCCCGAGCCGCGCCCCGGCCCCACCGGAATGTCGTGCGCCTTTGCCCATTGGATAAAGTCCGCAACGATAAGGAAATAGCCGGGGAACTTCATCTTCTGGATGATGCTGAGCTCGAAATCGAGCCGTTCCCGATATTCCGCCTCGGTCTTGCCCGGTGCGAGGCCCACCGTCGCCAGCCGCTTGTCCAGCCCCTCCACCGCCATCTTGCGCAGCGCGGCGGCTTCGGCGGCGACCACCTCCTCCTCGCTGGCGCCGGGATCGGCCGCGAACTTGGGCAGGATCGGCCCGCGCGTCTGCGGACGAAAGGCGATGCGCCGCGCGATCTCCACGGTCGAGTCCAGCGCCTCGGGCAGGTCGGAGAACAACTCGGCCATCTCCGCCCGGGTCTTGAAGTAATACTGGTCGTTGAGCTTGCGCCGCTCGGTCTGGGCCAGCACCGTGCCGCCGGCGATGGCCAGCAGCGCGTCATGCGCCTCGAATTCCTTGATCGTCTTGAAGAAGGGCTCGTTGGTGGCGACCAGCGGGATGCCCTTGCGATAGGCGTAGTCGATCAGCCGCGGCTCGACCCCGGCCTCCTGCGGCCGGCCGTGGCGTTGCAGCTCGATATAGAGGCGGTCGCCGAAAAGGTCGGCCAGCCGGTCGAGCCGGCGCACCGCATTGGCGTCCTGCCCCTGGGCAAAGGCCATGTCGATGGCCCCTTCCGGCCCGCCGGACAGGCAGATGAGCCCTGCCAGCGCCTCCGGCGACAGCCAGTCGAGCCGCGCCCGCGCCAGCCCGTTCTCGCCTTCGAGATAGGCCCGCGAAACCAGCCGGGAAAGATTGGAGAACCCCTCCTCCGACTGCGCCATCAGGACGACGCTGGACTTGCCGGACCAGGCGACATGCCCGCGCTCGTTGAGCCGTTCCTCGGCGGCGGCGAAATCGATGGCCAGCTCCACCCCGATCAGCGGCTGGATGCCCTTCTTCACCGCCTTCTCGGAGAACTCCAGCGCCCCGAAGAGATTGCCGGTGTCGGCGATGCCCAGCGCCGGCTGCGCATCCTCGGCGGCAAGCTTGAGGATGGTTTCGAGCTGCAGCGCCCCCTCGAGCAGCGAGAAGGCGGAATGCACGTGCAGATGGATAAAGCCGGGACCGTTCATGGGAGTCTCCTGACCCGAAGTTGTGGCAGCCGCGGCGCCGCGATCAAACCGCGCAGAGGCCACTATCCACAGCCGATCACGCGATCTGGGCCAGGATGTCCATCCAGGTCAGCGAGCCGATGGTGAAGGCCCCGAGGGTCACGAAGGCGGCGAAGTCCTTGATGAAACCCAGCATCTTTGTCTCCCGTGTTTTCGTAATGTTCTTATATGTTCGTTTTTTGTTCTCGTCCATATGGGAACAGCGCGCGCAGCGGGGACAACGGCGGATTGGTTAGGAAATCGTTAGGAGAGGTTCCTTGCCGGTTAAGAATCGCGACGCCGAACGGCCTCAGGGCCTTCGGTCGGGGAGCGGTGGAGATGCTTGAGGCAGGGCTGACAGCTGCGCTGGGGTAGTAGGCCGACACCTCAGCCCGGTCCCTGCGCTCAAGGGGAAGGGCGACGGTGAACGCTGGCGCCTCGATCTTTCGCCCCACTCTCGATGGGGGTGATCGAGGGGGTATCCATCCGCTACAGCGTGTGGGGCACCACCAGGCCGCCTTTCAGCGTCACGATGCGGTCGGCGCGGCGGGCGAGGTCGTGGTTGTGAGTGGCGATCAGGGCAGCCGCGCCCTCGTTCTTGATCAGGCCGCGCAGGGCCTCGAAGACGAGGTTGCTGGTTTCCGGATCGAGATTGCCGGTGGGCTCGTCGGCCAGGATGACGCGCGGATGGTTGGCGGCGGCGCGGGCGATGGCGACGCGCTGCTGCTCGCCGCCGGACAGCTCGGCCGGCCGGTGATCGGCCCGCGGCGCGACGCCGAGCAGGTCGAGCAGCTCCATCGCCCTGCCTTCGGCCTGCTTGCCGTCCCTGCCGGCGATGAGCTGCGGCATGACCACGTTTTCGAGCGCCGTGAACTCGGGCAAGAGGTGATGGAACTGATAGACATAGCCCACGGTGGAGCGGCGCAGCTGCGTGCGCGCCCGGTCGTTGAGCCGGCTGGTCGGCTGGCCGACGATCTCGACCTCGCCGGCCTGGGGGCTTTCGAGCAGGCCGCACAGATGCAGCAGGGTGGACTTGCCGGCGCCCGAGGGCGCCACCAGCGCCACCAGCTCGCCGCTCTCCACGGTGAGGTCCGCCGCCTCGAGCACGCGAACCATGCGCTCGCCCTCGCCGTAGTGGCGGTGCACGCCGGTGAGGCGCAGATGCGGCTTACTCATAACGCAGCGCCTCCACCGGGTCGTACTGGGCGGCGCGCCAGGCCGGATAGAGCGTGGCGAGGAAGCTGAGGCCCAGCGCCATGCAGACGATGACGGTCACCTCCACCGGGTCGGTGCGGCTGGGCAGCGAGGAGAGGAAGAAGACCTCGGGCGGGAACAGCGCCACCCCCAGCGTGTTGGAGATGAAGGCCCGGATGGCCTCGGCATTGGCGGCCACGATCAGCCCCAGGATGAGCCCGACCACCGTGCCGATGACGCCGATGGCGGTGCCGGTGATGGAGAAGATGCGCATGATCGCCCCGCGCGTCGCGCCCATGGTGCGCAGCACGGCGATGTCGCCGCCCTTGTCCTTCACCAGCATGATGAGGCTGGAGATGATGTTGAAGGCGGCCACCAGGATGATCATCGACAGGATGGTGAACATCACCACCCGCTCCACCTGCAGGGCCGAAAAGAAGGTCTCGTTGCGCTGCTGCCAGTCGGTCAGCACCAGCGGCCGGGATTCGGGAGCGGCCTGCAGGCGCTGGCGCATCGTCGAGACGGCGTCAGGATCGCGGATGAAGATCTCGACCGCGCTGGCCTGGGGCACCCGCTCGTAGGCGGCGTCGATCTCCTCGTCCGTCGCCATGATGTCGAGCGGCGCCTGGCCCGGTTTCAGCACGTCCTCGTAGAGCTTGAAATAGTCCTGTGCCGGCTCGAGCGGCATGAAGATGAAGAAGCTGTCGAACTCCACCATGCCCAGATCGTAGATGGCGTTGACCGGATAGGACCGGATCTGCGGCGTCGAGCCGAAGGGGGTCATCGAGCCGTCGGGATTGATGAGCTGCACCTGATCGCCGATGCCCACGCCCAGGGTCTGCGCCAGCCGGTAGCCGATGGCGATGCCGCGGCCTTCGTCCCAGCTGTCGAAGCCCCCCTGCTCGGCCGAATTGTAGAGCAGGCTGAGCTTCTTCAGATTCTCCTCGTCCATGCCGCGCACGGTGGCGCCGGTGGAATTGCCGCGGCCGGAGGCCAGCACCTGCCCCTCGACGAAGTAGACCGCGAAGGTCACCCCCTCCACCTGCTCGAGCGCCGCCACCGTCTCCTTGTAGTCGGTGAACTTCCGCTCGATGGGAAAGGCGGTGAAATGGCCGTTGAGGCCGAGGATCTTGTCGAGCAGCTCGCCGCGGAAGCCGTTCATCACCGACAGCACCACGATCAGCGTCGCGACGCCGATGGCGACGCCCACCATGGTGAGGCTGGCGATCACCGAGATGAAGGCTTCCTTGCGGCGGGCGCGCAGATAGCGCGCGGCAATCAGCCACTCGAACCGGGCAAAGGGTCGGGTTGCCCGGATCGCCGGGGCCTGGGGCGCGCTTTCGGTCAAATGTCGGTCATCCGCTGCGGTTCGATCAGGGCCTTGAGGCGGTCGACCGCCCCCAAAAGCGGCAGCGTCTCGCGCTCGCCGGTCTTGCGATGCTTGATCTCGACTTCGCCCGATTTAAGGCCGCGCGGCCCCAGGATGAGCTGGTAGGGAATGCCGATCAGGTCCGCGGTGGCGAACTTGCTGCCGGCCGGCTGGTCGCGGTCGTCGTAGAGCATGTCGATGCCGGCGGCGGCGAGCTCGGCATAGAGCGCGTCGCAGGCCGCGTCGGTCTCGGCATCGCCGGCCTTGAGGTTGACCAGCACCGCCTCGAAGGGCGCCACCGAAACCGGCCAGACGATGCCGTTCTCGTCGTGGCTGGCCTCGATGATGGCCGGCACCACCCGGGTGAGCCCGATGCCGTAGGACCCCATATGCACGGTGACTTCCTTGCCGTCCGGCCCGGTGACGTTGGCCTTCATCGGCGCCGAATACTTGGTGCCGAAATAGAAGATGTGGCCCACCTCGATGCCCCGCGCCGTCACCCGCTTGTCCTCGGGCACGGCCGCCTCGTAGGCGGCCTGGTCCACCATCTCCTCGGTGGCGGCGTAGAGGGAGGTCCAGTCGTTGAAGATGGGCTTGAGATCGCCGCGGAAATCCACGTCCTTCGGCGGAATGGGCTTGTCCAATAGGTCGCGGTGGCAGAAGACCTGGCTTTCGCCGGTCTCGGCGAGGATGATCCATTCATGGCTGAGGTCGCCGCCGATGGGGCCGGTATCGGCGCGCATCGGAATGGCGGTGAGGCCCATGCGGGCATAGGTCCTGAGATAGGCCACGAACATGCGCTCATAGGCCTCGACCGCCCGCTCCTTGTCGAGGTCGAAGGAATAGGCGTCCTTCATCAGGAACTCGCGGCTGCGCATGGTACCGAAGCGCGGCCGCACCTCGTCGCGGAACTTCCACTGGATGTGGTAGAGGTTGAGCGGCAGATCCTTGTAGGACTTCACATAGGCCCGGAAGATGTCGGTGATCATCTCCTCGTTGGTGGGGCCGTAGAGGAACTCGCGCTCGTGCCGATCCTCGATGCGCAGCATCTCCTTGCCATAGGCGTCGTAGCGCCCCGACTCCCGCCACAATTCGGCCGACTGGATGGTGGGCATCAGCAGTTCGATGGCGCCGGAGCGGTCCTGCTCCTCCTCGATGATGCGCTGCACCTTCATCAGCACCTTGTAGCCCAGCGGCAGCCAGGAATAGAGGCCCGACGCCTGCTGGCGGATCATGCCGGCGCGCAGCATCAGCCGGTGCGAGACGATCTCGGCTTCCTTGGGCACGTCGCGCAGCACCGGCAGGAAATAGCGGGAAAGACGCATGGGAACTCCAGGGACAGGGCGCTTCGACTCGCGGGTTTCGTTGTTGCCCACTCAAACCGCAACCGTCTATTCGATGCAAGCATGCAAGCTATGCAGAATCTGCTTGGCAGAGCCAATTTCTGTTGTTAGGGTCCGGGCCAATAAAACAAAGGCGGCCCAAACCGCCGGACGTCGACAACGTCAAGGGAGGAGCGTTGGCAGCCGCTTCGTAGCGCGCCTAAGACCAACGTATTGTCGAACAAACTCAATTCAGCAGGGCCCTGGTGCCCTGCTTTTTTATTTGCGGAGGACAAGTCATGGCGGATGCAGAGAGCTTCACCCGGCTGGCCCTGGCCCTGCCCGGCACCGAGACGGCGCCGCATTTCGACCGCACCGCCTTCAAGGTCAAGCGCATCTACGCCACCCTGGCGGCGGACGGAGAGAGCGCCAACCTGAAGCTGACGCCGGACGAGCAGGAGTTCAAATGCGAGCTGGCGCCGGAAATCTTCCGGCCGATCGACAATGCCTGGGGCCGCCAGGGCTGGACGCAGATGCAGCTGGCCCCGGCCGGCGAGGACGACGTGGCCGCTGCCTTGAAGATGGCATATGCCCATGCCCTGCCCGCCCCGAAGACACCCCGCCGCAAGGGATGAGGGCGGCCCGCCCTACCCTTCCGACGCCGGGCAGTTGCGCTCGATGGCGGCCAGGGCCTTGCGGGCGCCGTCGCGCGAGACGGTCCAGCGGGAATCGGCATAGGAGATGACGATGCCGTCCTCGGCTGCGGCGACTTCGGTCAAGGCCGAGCGGAGCGCGGGCACCTCGCCCTCGTGCACGTCCAGCACCAGCTCGTCGTCGATATTGGACACCACGCTGGGCAGCGGCGGCAGATCGCGGCCGTCCACGGCGATGGTGATGGGGGTCTGCGCCAGACGCTTCTTGCTGGCGCCGTAGTCCTCGGCGGTGAACACCGACATGAACACCTTGCCGTCCAGCAGCTCGTCGCAGGTGAACTGCACTTCGATCGTATCCGTCGCGTCCACGACGAAGGCGACATAGAGCTTGCCCTGGGCGTCCGAGGCGTTCTCCATCTGCCATGTCTGCGCGGCGGCGGGGCTGACCGTTATGGCGAGAAGCATCCCCAGCAAGGCGAAACGGCGCATCCTGTCTGTCCTGGTCCCGTGGCGTTCAGGCGAGCCAAACACGACATTTTGGCGGCGCGGTGTCCACCAGCTCATGGGTTTGTCGTGCGGCCGAACCGGAAAAGTCTGCACCTTTTCCTGGCCGCACTCTAGCGGTTCCAATAATGGTGCAGCGTCTCGTTGCTCAGCCCCCACAGCAGCAGGACGGTGAACACCGCCGACAGGCCGGTAGCCAACAGCGCCTTGGCCAGCAGGTGCGGCTTGATCGGCGCGCCCGGATCGGTGCCGGCCACCACCTCGGTGCCCGCCTCGTGGTGACTGCGCGAGCCGATGGGCAGCACCGCCACGAAGCTGAGCCACCAGATGACGAAGTAAATGGCGATGATGGAACCGATCTGCATGGCGCTATCTAGCCTGTCCTTGCCGTCGGGCGGAAGCCGTCACCATGTCGCGGTGCCCGCATCACACCCGATGCACGAAGACGTTGACGTTGGGCTTGCGGCCCCAGAAGGCGTTGACCTCGTTGCGCACGGCCTTGAACAGGGCCGAACTGAGCACCTCGGTGTCGCTGCGCCGCTTGGGCGGCATCGACCGGATGGCGCCGGCCACCGCCTCCTCGATCACCTCGAGCAGCGATTCGTCCTCCGTCTCGGGCAGGCCTTCCACGGCCAGCTCGGGCCCGGAGACCACCTGGCCGTTGGAATTGACACAGAGGCTGACCATGACGATGCCGCCGAAGGACAGCCGGCGGCGGCCCTTGACCCCGCTCTCCTCGGGCGTGCAGAGCACCAGCCCGTCGAGATAGAGCGAGCCGGTCCGCACCTCGGCGGGATAGGTCATGGGCTCGGGGAAGAGCCGCACCAGATCGCCGTTGCGAGCCTCGCAGACATCGGGAATGCCGCAATCGCGGCCGAGCCGGGCATGGGCGGCCAGATGCATGGCCTCGCCATGCACGGGCACCAGCACCTGCGGCTTCACCCACTCGTAGAGCTGGCGGAGCTCGCCCCGCCGGGGGTGGCCGGTGACGTGCACCAGGGCGTCGTTCTGGGTGATGACCTCCACGCCCTTGTCGATCAGCAGGTTCTGGATGTCGATGACCTCGCGCTCATTGCCCGGAATGGCCCAGGAGGAGAAGATCATGCGGTCGCCGGCGTTGAGGTCGATCACCGGATGATCGCCCCGCGCGATGCGGGCGATGGCCGCGCGCGCCTCGCCCTGGCTGCCGGTGCAGACGAGGACGCATTTGTCGCGCGGCAGGCCCCTGTAGGCATCCTGGTCCAACAGCGGCGGCAGCCCTTCGAGCATGCCCAACTCCCTGGCGATGCCCATGATCCGATGCAGCGAGCGCCCCGACATGACCACCTGTCGCCCGGCCTGGTGGGCGGCGCGGACGATGGAGACGACGCGCCCCACATTGGAGGCGAAGGTGGTGACGGCGACGCGATGGGGCGCCTCGGCGATCAGCGCCGCCAGCGTCCCGGCGATCTCGGCCTCGCTCGGGCTTTCCCCCTCCTTCATCGCATTGGTGGAATCGCAGATCAGCGCCAGCGGCAGCGTGCTTTCCGCGCCGATGGACCGGAACCGCGCCACATCGGTGGGCGGGCTCACCACCGGGGTGGGATCGAGCTTCCAGTCGCCGGTGTGCAGCACCCGACCGATGGGCGTGGTGATGTAGAGCGCATGCGATTCCGGGATCGAATGCGCCACGTTGACGGGCTCGATGGTGAAGGGCCCCACCGTGAAGGGCTTGCCCGGCCGCATGATGGTGACATCGACATTCTCGACGATGCCGTCCCCTGCCCGCTTGGCCGCCAGCATGGCGGCGGTGAAGGGCGTGGCATAGACGGGCTTGTCGAAGACCGGCCAGAGGTCCAGCACGGCGCCGTAGTGGTCCTCGTGGCTGTGGGTGAGGATCAGCGCCAGCACGTCGTCGGCGTTCTCCTCGAGAAACTCCGGGTTCGCCATGATGAGCTCGATGCCCGGCAGGTCCGGCCCGCCGAAGGTGACCCCGCAATCCACCACGATCCACTTGCGCGACCGCTGCGGACCGAAGCCGTAGGCGGCCATGTTCATGCCGATCTCGCCGACGCCGCCGAGCGGCACGAAGACGAGTTCATCCCTTTGGTTCTTGGCCATGGGTTCCATTCTTCCTTTCGATGCGCGACGCCGGTCGATCTCTGGTCGCCGGTCGCCGCGCCTATGTCAGTGGTCAGCTTCGGGCGCTGGCCGTTGCCCCAAAATGCACATCGCCCGCCGTGATGGCGATCCGCGCGCCGTCGTCGTCGCGAATGACCAGCCGCCCGGCGGCGTCGATGGTTTCAAAGATGCCGCGCCGCACCACGCCGTCCTGCGCCACGGCGACCGGCGCGCCGATGCCCGCGGCCGAGCCGCGCCATAGCTCCAGCACCGCGCCGACGCCGCGGCCGTCGTCCCACAGGCGGAACGCCTCGACCCAGGCGTCCGAAAGCGCCTCGAACACCTCCTCGGCGCCGCGCGCCACGCCCAGCGCCCGCAGCGAGGTGGCGGGATAGGGCACGCCCTCGGGCGCCGCCACCACGTTGACGCCGATGCCGACCACGATGGCGGTGCGGCCATCCGGGGTCTTGGCGGCTTCCAGCAATATGCCGGCCAGCTTGGCGCCGTCGGCCAGCACGTCGTTGGGCCATTTGAGCGCGATGCGCGCGCTGCCGTCGGCGGCATCGGCACCGTCGATGCCGAGACGGACCATGCCCTGGGGCAGGACCGTCGACAGCGCCCTGTTGAGCGCCACCCCGGCCACGAAGCCCAGCGTCGCCACCAGCTCGGCCTCGGCATCCGGCACGATCAGCAGGCTGGCGGCCAGGTTGCCCGGCGGGCTGTGCCATTGCCTTCCGCGCCGGCCCCGGCCCGAGGTCTGCCGCAGCGCCGCGAACCAGATGCCGCCCGGATCGCCGGCGGCAGCGGCGGCGAGCGCCTCGCTATTGGTGGACCCGACGGCCTCGAAGCCGACCAGCCGGTAGCCGGCGGCCTGGGCCTGGGGGCCGAGCGCGAACGCCGCCACCTAGGCCACCTCACGCCCCGGAAGGCGCCCTCCGGCGATATTCATCCACGGGGTCGTTTCCGCAAAGGCGGGAACCTCCGCTTCGGAAGACGGCGCCATAGACAGGGGTTCCCGCTTGCGCGGGAATGACCCGGAACATGCCTCTGCCACGGCGATCCGCGCCATCGGCTAGAACAGGCTTCCGGCGGCCGTATGCGCAAGGCCGGCCAGCGGGTTGCCGACGGTGAAGTAGTAGGTGACCATCAGGAAGCCCGACACGGCCATGATGATGTTGAGTTCGCCCGGCACCGCCGCGAACTGGCGGACCGGCTCGTCGAAATACATCACCTTGACGATGCGCAGATAGTAGAAGGCGCTCACCGCCGAGGCCAGCACGCCGATGACCGCGAGCACGAAGAGCTGCGCCTCGATGGCGGCCAGGAAGACGTGCCACTTGGCGAAGAACCCGGCCAGCGGCGGCAGGCCGATGAGCGAGAACATCAGGATCGCCATCACCGCGGCCACGAAAGGCCGCGTCTGGGCGGCGCCGGCCAGCTCGTCGATGGTCTCGACATAGCCGGTCTCCGTCCGCAGCGACAGGATGCAGGCGAACAGCCCGACCGTCATGGCGACGTAGATGGCCATGTAGATCGCCACGCCCTCGACGCCGACCTGCGTGCCCGAGGACAGCCCGACCAGGGCGAAGCCCACATGGCCGATGGAGGAATAGGCGATCAGGCGCTTGATCGACTTCTGCCCGATGGCCGCGAAGGCCGCCAGCACCATGGAGGCGATGGACAGGAAGATGACGATCTGCTGCCAGTCGCGGGTGATCGGCTCGAACGTGTCCATCACCAGCCGGATCATCAGCGTCATCGCCGCCACCTTGGGCGCCATGGCGAAGAAGGCGGTCACCGGGGTCGGGGCGCCCTCGTAGACGTCCGGGGTCCACATGTGGAACGGCACGGCCGAGATCTTGAAGGCGACGCCTGCCAGAAGGAACACCACGCCGAAGATCAGCCCGATCGAGCGGCCCTCGGTGGCGATGGCGACCACGATCTCCCCGAGATTGGTATGGCCGGTGAAGCCGTAGATCAGCGAGGCGCCGTAGAGCAGCATGCCGGAGGACAGCGCGCCCAGGACGAAATATTTGAGGCCCGCCTCGGTGGCGCGGCTGTCGTCGCGCTTGATGGCGGCCATGACATAGAGCGCCAGCGACTGCAGCTCGAGGCCCACATAGAGGCTCATCAGGTCGTTGGCCGAGACCATGACCATCATGCCCAGCGTCGCCAGCACCGCGAGCACGGAATATTCGTACTTGTGGACGCCGTTCTCCTCGGCATTGGAGAGGCCGAGGATGAGGGCCAGCGCCGCGCCGCCCACCACCAGCACCTTCATGTAGCGGGCGAAGCTGTCGGCGATGAAGACGCCGTTGAACAGCCCCCCGTCCACCGGCTGGGCGACGATCACCACGCCGGTGACCAGCAGCAGGCCGATGGCGAGCCAGGAGACCAGCGCCGACCGCTCCTTGTTGATGACGACGCCCAGCACCAGCAGCGCCAGGGCGCCGGCCGCCATCAGCAGCTCGGGATAGGCGGGAGCCAGGCTCGCGAAATCGGTAACGTCAGAGTTCACGTCAGTCTCCTAGTGCGAAGCAGGCGCAGCCGCCGGCTGGTCCTCGCCCGAGGGCGCGGCATGGTCGAGGGGCGCCCGGGCATCGGCCAGGGCCACGGCCGGATCGACGCCGATGGCGGTCGAATACTGCGCCACGAGCTTGTCCACCGCCGCGGCCGTCGTATCGAGGATCGGCGCCGGATAGAAGCCGAACACCACCGTCAGCACGATCAGCGGATAGAGCACCACCTTCTCGCGCAGGTTGAGATCGAGGATGGACTTCAGGCTGTCCTTGGTCAGCGCGCCGAAGATCACCCGGCGATAGAGCCACAGGGCATAGCCGGCCGAGAAGATGACGCCGAAGGCGGCGCCGAACGCCACCCAGGTGTTGACCTGGAACACGCCGATCATGGTCAGGAACTCGCCCACGAAGCCCGAGGTGCCCGGCAGGCCGACATTGGCCATGGTGAACACCATGAAGGCGAAGGCGTATTGCGGCATGCGCTCGACCAGCCCGCCATAGGCGTCGATCTCGCGGGTATGCATGCGGTCGTAGATGACGCCGACGCACAGGAACAGCGCGCCGGAGACGATGCCGTGGCTGATCATCTGGAACATGGCGCCCTGGATGCCCAGCGCATTGCCCGCGAAGATGCCCATGGTCACGAAGCCCATATGCGCGACGGACGAATAGGCGATCAGCTTCTTGATGTCGGTCTGCACCAGCGCCACCAGCGAGGTGAGGATGATGGCCGCGACCGAGAGCAGGAAGATGAAATTGGCGAACTGCGCCGAGGCCTCGGGGAACATCGGCAGGGAAAAGCGCAGGAAGCCGTAGCCGCCGAGCTTGAGCAGGATGGCGGCCAGGATCACCGAGCCGGCGGTGGGCGCCTGCACGTGAGCCTCGGGCAGCCAGCGGTGGAACGGCCACATCGGCATCTTCACCGCCAGCGAGGCGAAGAAGGCCAGCCACAGCCAGGTCTGCATGCCGGCCGGGAACTGGTGGGCCAGAAGCCGCGCGATGTCCGTGGTGCCGGCATCCCAATACATGGCCATCATCGCCAGCAGCATCAGCACCGAGCCGATGAAGGTGTAGAAGAAGAACTTGTAGGCCGCCTGGATGCGGGCCGAACCGCCCCAGATGCCGATGATGAGGAACATCGGCAGCAGCGTGCCCTCGAAGAACACGTAGAACATGGCCAGGTCGAGCGTGGTGAAGACGCCGATCATCAGCGTCTCGAGCACCAGGAACACGATCATGTATTCCTTGACGCGGGTCTCCACCTCCCAGCTCGCCAGCACCGCGGCGGGCATGAGCAGCGCCGTCAGCACCACGAACAGCACCGAGATGCCGTCCACGCCGACGCGGTAGCCGATGGAATCGCCGATCCAGGGAACGTTGACCACGAACTGGAAGCCCGGGTCGGCCGGATCGAAGGTCTGCCAGAGGGCCAGCGACAGCACGAAGACGATCAGCGTCACGACCAGCGCCATCCAGCGGATGGCGTCGACCGACTGCCTGGGCGTCAGCATCAGCACGGCCGCGCCGAACGCCGGCAGCCAGGTCAGGATCGTCAGGATGGAATTGGCGAAGTTCATCAGATGAGCCCCCCGGCCGCGATGGCCCAGGTCAGCAGCGCCGCGATGCCGATGAGCATGGCGAAGGCGTAGTGGTAGAGATAGCCGGACTGGAGCCGCACGACCCAGCTCGTGACATTCTGGACGCGCCGGCCGAGGCCCTCGGCGATCTTGCCGTCGACCAGCCAGTCGTCGAAGCCCTTCCAGATGGCATTGCCGATCCACAGCGCCGGACGCACGAAGATCGTGTTGTAGAGCTCGTCGAAATACCACTTGTTGAGCAGGAACCGGTAGAGCCCCGGATTGGCGGCGGCCAGCCGGCCCGGCACGTCCGGACGGCGGATATACATGTACCAGGCCGCGGCGAACCCGAGGACCATCGCCACCGTGGCGCTCCACTTCACCCAGGCCGGCACGTGGTGCGCATCCTCGATGATCTGGTGGTCGACATAGATGGAGCCGGCGAAGAAGTGCTCGATATGCTCCACGTCGTGGAAGAACATGCCGTAGAACACGACGCCCGCCAGCACCGCGCCCGCCGCCAGCACGTAGAGCGGCACCAGCATGACATTGGGCGACTCGTGCGCATGGTCGTAGGCCGAGCCGTGATGATGCGCATCGGCGTGCGAAACCGCGTCATGGACATGATCGTCGAGATTGCTGTCGTCGATCGGCTCGCGATGCGTCTCCGGATCGGCATGGGCCGGCTCCGGATGCGCGGTATGGCTGTGCTGCGCGTCGCGCGGCGAGCCGTGGAAGGTCAGGTGCACGAGGCGCCAGGAATAGAAGCTGGTGAACAAGGCGGCGACGACCAGCAGCCAGAAGGCCAGGCTGCCCACATTGCCGCCATAGGCATAGGCGCTCTCGATGATGGCATCCTTGGAGAAGAAGCCGGCAAAGCCGAAATTGGTGCCCGGGATGCCGACGCCGGTGAGGGCCAGCGTGCCGATCATCATCATCGCATAGGTGATGGGGATCTTCTTCCTGAGCCCGCCCATGTTGCGAATGTCCTGCTCGTGATGCATCGCATGGATGACCGAACCGGCACCCAGGAACAGCAGGGCCTTGAAGAAGGCGTGGGTGAACAGGTGGAAGACGCCGGCCGAATAGGCCCCCACCCCCAACGCCACGAACATGTAGCCGAGCTGCGAGCAGGTGGAATAGGCGATCACCCGCTTGATGTCGTTCTGCACCAGGCCCACCGTCGCCGCGAAGAAGGCGGTGATCGCGCCGATGACGATGACCACGGTCAGCGCGACCGGCGAGGTCTCGAACAGCGGCGACAGGCGCGCCACCATGAACACGCCCGCCGTCACCATGGTAGCGGCATGGATCAGCGCCGACACCGGGGTCGGGCCCTCCATGGCGTCCGGCAGCCAGGTGTGCAGCAGGAACTGCGCCGACTTGCCCATGGCGCCCATGAACAGCAGCAGGCAGATGACGGTCATGGCGTCGAGCTGCCAGGAGAGGAACTGGATGACCGGCAGGCCGGTCTCGGCAAACTCGTCCACGGCGTGGAAGGCGCCGTCGAAGTCGATATGGCCCAGCACCAGGAAGGCGCCGAAGATGCCGAGCGCGAAGCCGAAATCGCCGACGCGGTTGACGATGAAGGCCTTCATCGCCGCGGCCGTCGCCGAGGGGCGCGTGTACCAGAAGCCGATCAGCAGGTAGGAGGCCAGACCCACCCCTTCCCAGCCGAAGAACATCTGCAGGAAGTTGTCGGCCGTCACCAGCATCAGCATGGCGAAGGTGAACAGCGACAGATAGGCGAAGAAGCGCGACCGGTGCGGGTCCTCGTTCATGTAGCCGATGGAATAGATGTGGACCAGCGCCGACACGGTGTTCACCACCACCAGCATGATGGCGGTGAGCGTGTCGACGCGCAGCGTCCAGCGCAGGTCCATCTCGCCGACCTGGATCCAGCGCATCACCTCGACCTTGAGCACGGCGGCATGCCCGTCCCCGACGGCGCCGACCAGCCCGTCGCCGAAGGCCACGGGGATGAACACCACCCAGCTCAGCACGGCCGAGATCAGCAGCAGGCCCGTGGTGATGAATTCGCTCGGCCGATGGCCGATGCTGCGGCCGAGCAGCCCGGCCACCAGTGCGCCCACGAGGGGCAGGAAGACAATCGCCTGAATGATCATAGCGTCGCTCTCAGCCCTTCATCATGTTGGCGTCTTCGACCGCGATGGAGCCGCGGTTCCGGTAGAAGATGACGAGGATGGCGAGACCGATGGCGGCTTCGGCCGCCGCGACGGTCAGGATCATCAGCGCGAAGACCTGGCCCTGCAGATCGTTGAGATGCGCGCTGAACGCCACCAGGTTGAGGTTCACCGCCAAAAGGATGAGTTCCACCGACATCAGGATGACGATGATGTTCCGGCGGTTGAGGAAGATGCCGAACACGCCCAGCGTGAACAGGATTGCCGCTACGGTCAGGTAATGACCGAGCCCGATTTCCAAGCCCATGTTGACCCCCTATAGCCCCTGACCGCTCTTGACCTTGACGACTTTCAGCGTCTCGCTCGGCTTCCGGCCGATCTGCGATGCCGTATTTTGGCGCTTGATGTTGGTGCGGTGGCGCAGGGTCAGCACGATGGCGCCGATCATGGCCACCAGCAGCACGGCGCCCGCGCCCTGGAACAGGAAGACATAGCGCGTGTAGAGCACCAGCCCGAGCTGGCGGGTATTCTCCATCGCCCCGTCGATCGGCAGCGCCGCGCCGCCCGCCACGTCGGGCGAGATCACGAAGCTGCCGGCGACCAGCAGCAGCTCGAGCAGCAGCACGAGGCCGACGACGATGCCGATCGGGGCATATTGCAGCAGCCCCTGGCGAAGCTGCGCGAAGTCGATGTCGAGCATCATCACCACGAACAGGAACAGCACGGCCACGGCGCCGACATAGACCACGATCAGCAGCAGCGCCAGGAACTCGGCCCCGGCCAGCATGAACAGCCCCGCCGCGTTGACGAAGGTGAGGATGAGGAACATCACCGCATGCACGGGATTGCGCGCGGAGATGACCATCAGGGCCGACGCCACGGCAACCGCCGCGAACAGGTAGAAGAAGAACAGTGGAAGGCTCATCGTCTTCCCTCTCAGCGGTATGGCGCGTCGGCGGCGAGGTTGGCCGCGATCTCGCGCTCCCACCTGTCGCCATTGCTGAGCAGCTTCTCCTTGGAGAAATAGAGCTCCTCGCGCGTTTCGGTTGCGAATTCGAAGTTCGGCCCCTCGACGATGGCGTCAACCGGGCAGGCCTCCTGGCAGAAGCCGCAATAGATGCACTTCACCATGTCGATGTCGTAGCGCACCGTGCGGCGGGTACCGTCGTTGCGGCGCGGGCCGGCCTCGATGGTGATGGCCTGCGCCGGGCAGATCGCCTCGCACAGCTTGCAGGCAATGCAGCGTTCCT
>Ga0182793_1000287_pt1 | contig 43424 bp, 35 predicted proteins | sample Passage237A_FD_130498 | JGI IMG/M metagenome (GOLD analysis project Ga0182793, IMG submission 130498) | Cellulose adapted compost microbial communities from Newby Island Compost Facility, Milpitas, CA, USA - Passage2 37A (version 2) (version 2) ... | reverse complement strand
GTCCCCAGCGGGTTCTGTTGTTTGTCATTCTGAGCGCAGCGAAGAATCCAGTGCACGCTTCGCTGCACCTGCACGCTGCGAGAGCCCGGATGGATTCTCGCTGTGCTCAGAATGACAGCAGGGGAGACGTGGTTCCGAATCGCGACCGTGAGCGGACCGAGTCGGGAGGAGGTGCGGACATGGTCGGGCCTCGGTGCGTCCCATGTCGCGCCGAGGTGCGGACCGGGTCGGGACGGAGTGCGCGTCGGGTTGGGACATGTTGCGCACTGCGTCGAAAAAAAATCCGCACCGCGTCGGGACGCAGTGCGGATTGAAGAGGAACGAGGCGCGGACGCGTCAGGGCACCATCGGGCGGATCGAGCCGTCGGCTTCGTAGAAGAGTTCCTGCACTTTCACGGAGCGTTTGTAGCTGATGCCGCCGGAGAGGGAGGCGTCGTGATAGTAGAGCCACCAGCGGCCGTTGTGCTCGACGATGGAGTGGTGCGTCGTCCAGCCGAGAACGGGCGTGAGGATGGTGCCGCGGAAGGTGAAGGGCCCGAGCGGATTGTCGGCGGTGGCGTAAACGAGCGTGTGCGCGTCGCCGGTGGAGTAGGAGAGATAGTAGGTGCCGTTGTGTTGGTGCATCCACGGTCCCTCGAAGTAGCGGCGGGTGATGTCGCCGGCCTTCAGCTTCTCGCCTTTGTCGTCGACGATGACGACGTCCTGGGGCGGAGCGACGAAGGTGAGCATGTCAGCCGAGAGTTTCGCGACTTTCGGGAGAAGCGCGGGCTGGTCGTCGGGCGGCATCTTGCCGTCGGCGCGGAATTCACCGGTCTGCCAGCACTGGAGTTGTCCACCCCAGACGCCGCCGAAGTAGAGGTAGAACTCGCCATCGCGATCAGCGAAGACGCAGGGATCGATGCTCAAGCTGCCGGGGATCGGTTCCGGCTCGGCGCGGAAGGGGCCTTCGGGACGCTCGGAGGTGGCGACGCCGATGCGGAACACGCCTTGTTTGTCGCGCGCGGGGAAATAGAGGTAGTATCGACCGTTTCGATACGCGGCGTCGGGCGCCCAGAGTTGTTGAGAAGCCCACGGCACGTCGCGCAGGTGGAGCACCTGGCCGTGATCGGTCACGGGACCAAGCGGATCGGGTTGCGAGAAGACGTGGTAGTCCTCCATCGCGTATTGGTCGCCGTTGTCGTTTTCCTCCATGTCCTTATCGAGGTCATGCGACGGGTAGATAAACACTCGGCCTTCGAAAACGTGGGCCGAGGGGTCGGCCGTGAACATGTGAGTGATCAGAGGGGAACGGCTGCTCATAATAAAATGGGGCGATAAACGCGGAGGGGGAAAAGAAGCACGGAAGCGTTTTGGAGACGCTTTGCCGATTTTGTCGCAGTGCTAACAGTCGAAAACGGGGAAGGGTAGGTGCAGCCTCTGGCAGATCGCAGGCCGGTAAACGGCGAAGACGAAAATGAGTGGCGGCTGATTCCTTCGGCAACGCAAAACAGAGGCGTTGAAGGGCAGGTGGTTGACGGATGACGCAGATAGAACGAGGGTAACGATCATGCGCCGGCCGGCGCGGTTCCGAGCGGTTTCTCCGCCGCGCGAGCTGCGTTCTCACGTTACGGTCCAGTGCGGATAGTCTGGCTTGAACCCCCTAGTCGTTGCACCCCGTTTTCCGAGACATTCGCTCGTAATTGGCGTTTTTTTGCCGTCTCGGTTTCACCCCTCAACCCCGCCCCCTTTCCACCCCCGGAAGTCCCATGACTGAACTGACGCTTGCGCTGCAGTCCGTCGGAGAAGGCGGAGCTTCGGAGGAAATCCTGCCGTTGATCTATCATGATTTGCGGCGTCAGGCGGGCGCGCAGATGGCGGCGGAGCCAGCCGGCCAGACGCTCCAGCCAACGGCTTTGGTGCACGAGGCCTGGCTGCGAATCGTGGCGGGAAAACGTCAGCGTTGGGAGAACAGGGCGCACTTTTTCGGGGCCGCAGCGGAAGCGATGCGCCGGATTCTTATTGAGAATGCGCGCCGCAAGCTTCGGTTGAAACGCGGCGCCGGTCACGCGCGGGTCAACATCGAGGATGTGGAGCTCGCAGAGGCCACACCGGAGGAGAAGATTCTGCTGATCGACGAAGCGATGGAACGTCTCCGTGAAGAGGATCCGGAGCGCGCTCAGATCGTGTTGCTCAAATTCTACGGCGGTTTCTCCAACAAGGAAGTGGCGGCGAGCCTCGGCATGGCCGAGCGTTCGGTGGAGCGCCACTGGGCCTATGCGAAGGCGTGGTTGTTCGAGGGCATCCGCGAGCGGCGCTGACGGGCGACGCGGACCCAAAAGGAGGCGCACCGTTGAACGCATCCCAACAGCGGGAAGAGGAGCTTTTCGATCTGGCGCGGCGCATGACGAACGCGGTCGAGCGGCGCTCGTTTCTCGAACGGGCGTGCGATGGCGACGACGCGTTGCGCCGCCGGATCGAAAAGTTGCTCGAAGCCTCGGAGGAGGCGGAGCGGTTTTTCAGCGAGGGTCAGTCGGTCGTGCGCACGGCGGTCGGCTCGCGTCCGCCGCTCGGCACACACACGCCGCCGACCTGCGGCGCGGGCTTCGGCGCATCGGTCGAGGAGCCGATCGGCACGAAGATCGGGCACTACGTCTTGCTCGAAAAAATCGGCGAGGGCGGCTGCGGCGTGGTTTATCTCGCCGAACAGGAGGAGCCGCTGCGGCGCCGCGTGGCGCTGAAGATCATCAAGCTCGGGATGGAAACGAAGAGCGTCATCGCGCGTTTCGAGGCCGAGCGGCAGGCGCTCGCGATGATGGATCATCCGAACATCGCGCGCGTGTTCGACGCGGGCGAGACGGAGCGCGGTTCGCCCTACTTCATCATGGAGTTGGTGCGTGGCGTGCAGATCACGAAATACTGCGACCAGAACCGACTCGATCTGCGTGAGCGGCTGGAGCTGTTCATTCAGATCTGCCACGCGATTCAGCACGCGCACCAAAAGGGCATCATCCACCGCGACATCAAACCGTCCAACATCATGGTCGCGGTGCACGACGGCCGACCCGTGCCCAAGGTGATCGACTTCGGCATCGCCAAGGCGACCGAGGCGCGGTTGAGCGAGCAGCAGTTGCTCTCGGTTTATGCGCAGATGATCGGCACGCCGGGCTACATGAGTCCCGAGCAGGCGGAACTCGGCGGCGTCGATATCGATACCCGAAGCGACATCTACAGTCTCGGCGTGCTGCTGTGCGAGTTGCTCGTGGGGCGCACGCCGTTTTCCGGCCAGGAGCAGCATCCGACAAAAATCGAAGACCTGCGGCGCATCCTGCGCGATCGCGAGCCGCCGCGTCCCTCGGTGCGCTTTGCCGGACTCACGAGTGCGGAACGCCGCGCGATCGCGGCTGCGCGTCAGACCACGCCGCGCCGGCTCGTGTCGCAACTGCGTGCGGACCTCGACTGGGTCGTGCTCAAGGCGCTCGAGAAGGAACGCGACCGCCGCTATGAAACGGCGAACGGACTCGGCATGGAGCTACGCCGCTACCTCGGCAACGAGGCCGTGATGGCGCGACCGGCGAGCTGGCGTTATCGGTTGCAGAAAGTAGTGCGGAGAAATCGCGCGGTGTTTTTGGGTGCAGCGGCGGTGACCGCGGCCTTGGTCGCGGGACTGAGTTTCTCGACCTGGATGTTTCTCAAGGAGCGCGAGGCGCATCGTCGCGCGGTCGCCGCGGAGCAGCAACAGGCGCGTCTGCGTCTCGCGGCGGAAACGCGCGAACGTATCACGCAGGCGACACTGTTGATCCGGCAGGAGAAGTTTGCCGAAGCGGACGCGCTCGTGTCGTCGCTCCGCATTTCCGAGCCGAGCATCGAGGGCGCGGCGTTGCTGCGCGCGCTCGGCGAGTGGCACGCGCTCGGCGGACGCTGGCGACAGGCCACGGATCGCTTTGAGACCTTGCTGTCGATCAACCAGCTCGAGAGCTCCGATCTGGCGACGATGGATTACCTGGAGTTCGGCCCGGCCTTGATCGAGGTGGGCGACAAGGGTGGTTATGAGCGTTTCCGCCAGCAGGCAGTGCGGCGCTTCGCAGCGTCGCCGTCCCCGTTTGCCGACCGCATCGTGAAGGTATGTCTGCTGCTGCCCGCGAGCGCGGAGTTGCTCGAGGCGGTGCTGCCGTTTTCCACGACGATGCTGGAATCGATCGAGGCGGCGGACGCGGCGGGGGATACATTTACCGCGGCGTGGCGCTCGCTCGCACTGAGTTTGCTCGAGTATCGACGCGGGCACTACGCGGAAGCGGTCCGCTGGAGCCAGCGCGCGATCGATTCACGCGAGATCAATGCACCGCGAGCGGCGACGGCGCGGCTTCTTTTGGCGATGGCGTATTATCAACTCGGACGCGAAGCGGAGGCCCGGCAGGAAATCGCCGAGGCGAGTGCGACCGTGGAGGCGAAGTTTGCGCACGGTCTGGACCGTGGCAGTCCGACGCAGGGATTCTGGTTCGATTGGGCGTTTGCCCGCGTGCTCGCGCGGGAGGCGCAGGCGACGCTCGATGCGCGCCATTGATCCCCGCGCGAAATTTTTTTCGCGAAGTTTGGCGGGTTTTGACGACGGAGGGCGCATGTAGGGGTGCAGCCATCGTCCCGGTCTCGATTCCGCACCCCTGCTAGAGCGGTCGAGACCCCGACGATGTTAACACCCCTGCCCACAACCTGTCATCGACCCCTTCAACCCGCCCCGCGGTCCCGGCTCCTGCCGTGCCCGGCGCGGGTTTGTCACTCGTTTCGCAAACCTCGAAAACATGAACTACCCCCCTGTGAAGATTACGCGGCGCTCCTCTTTGCCGCTTTCCTCCGCGCGCCGATTCCTGGCTATGGGCTCGGCGTTGCTTCTGGCGTCGGCACTCGGCGTGACCGACATGCGTGCGCAGGCCGCGGCCCAGACCGGCACCGATGAGGCCGTCGATCCGGCGACCCGCGCCACCACTGAGGACGCCATCGTGCTCAGCGAGTTCGTCGTCACCAGTCTCCGCGCGTCGGCTGTGAAGGCGCTCGAGATCAAGCGTCACAACCCGCAGATCGTCGATGCGATCGTCGCGGAAGACATCGGCAAGTTCCCGGACAACACCGTCGCCGAGTCCGTCCAGCGTCTGCCGGGCGTGCAGGTGACCGACTTCGGCCGCGGCACGATCGCGACCGTCACGATCCGCGGTTTGAACGACGTCACGACGACGCTCAACGGCCGCAACATCTTCACCGCTTCGGGCCTCAATCTCTCCCTCCAGGACATCCCGGCCAGCCTCCTTTCCGAGGTCGTGGTCAGCAAGACCCGCGCTCCTTCCGATCTCGAGTCCGGCATCGCTGGCGTGCTCGATATCCGCACGCACCGCCCGTTCAACTTCGATGGTCGCCGCGTGTCGCTCGCCGTGAAGGGCACCTATCAGGAGCAGGGCGAGAAATATGATCCGAACCTCAGCGCGCTTTTCAGCAACACCTGGAAGTTCGCCAACGGCGCGAAGTTCGGCGCGTTGCTCAATGTTTCCTACATGACCACGACCTACCGCGACCAGAGCGTCACGGCGGGCGCGATGGTGCCGTTCACCACCGACAACCCGCCCGCGGGCTGGACCACGTGGGAGCGCATCTTCACCGCGGATGGTCGTGTGACCGAGAATCCGATCTGGCAGCCCGGCACCGAGGAAGGTCTCTCGACCGCTCCAGGTTCGACGCTGAAGTTCAACGGCCAGGACGTCGAATACGTGCTCGCGCGCGACGCCGTGTTTCAGTCCGACGGCAAGGGCAAGACCAAGCGTCCGGCGACCAATCTCTCGCTCCAGTTCGCCCCGAATCAGGATTCTGAATACACCTTCGAGTTCTTCTACGACGGCTACCGCAACGAGCACTTCGGCAACCTCCTGTTCTCGTTCGTCGACTGGTGGAATGGCCAGAAGGGTGCCGTGGAACTCTTCCCGGGCACCAACATCGTGAAGTCCCGCGACCTCGTGGGCGACGTTTACACTTTCAACAGCGGCGACATGAGCACGGGCAAAACCGACAGCTACGTCACCTCGCTCGGCGGCAAGTGGAACCTCACGCCGGACCTGCAGCTGAAGTCCGAGCTCGTTCACCAGACCAGCGAATACACGTCCGACTTCTTCGCGCTCCGTTCGGTGCGCAACTCGATGAGCAACATCGCCGTCGACTTCAACCCGGGCAACGGTGTGCCGGCCTTCGATTTCATCGGCACCGATGTCGCCGACCCGTCTGTTTGGAATCTCGGCCACATCTGGGACCAGAGCTTCAAGAACAAGGGCAGCGCCGTCACGCTCACGCAGGACGCCACGCTCAACGTCGACTGGGGCTGGATCCGCCGCCTGCGGTTCGGTGGTCGCTACGACGACCGCCGCGCTTCCGAAGCCGCGCGTTACGCCGAGGGTGATGCTCCGTGGGTTCCGCTCTCTTCGCGTCCCGAACTCGTTTACGTGAACTCCGGTTTCTTCGACGGACGCTCCGACACTCCGAGCTCCTGGGCCGCTCCGAATGGCTACTACACCAGCAGTCACAAGGATGAGATTCGCGGTCTCGCCAACATGACGTTGAGCGACGGCCTGAGCCTGCTCGAGGACTTCCGCGTCAAGGAAGTCACGGCCGCTGCCTACCTCCAGGTTGACCAGATTCGCGGCGACATCGCCGGCCACCCGGTGACCGGCCAGCTCGGTCTGCGCTTCGTGGATATCAACACGAACATGACGGCGACCGATCGCGGCACGCTCGTCAGCGCCTCGGGCAACACCTCCGCCAACAAGCTCCTCCCGAGCGGCGTGCTGAGTTTCGGCCTCACCGATCAGCTCTTCCTTCGCACGGCTTACGGCCAGACGCTTCGCCGCCCCGGCTTCGTGCAGCTCAATCCGAACATCCGCTACACGCGTGACGTGACCAACATCGGCTACGGCACCGCGGCCGGCGGCAACCCGGATCTCAAGCCCGTCACCTCGACCAACTACGACGTCGCGCTCGAGTATTACTTCGACGAGGCGACCGGCATCAGCGTCTCCTACTTCAACCGCCAGATCGATGACTACATCGTCGATTTCCGTCGCCGTGTGACCTACACCGACGACATCGGCACCTACGACTACATCCTCTCGGCGCCCGCCAATGCGTCGAAGGGCTCGCTCGAGGGCGTCGAAATCGGCGGGAAATACTACCCGCGCAATCTGCCCGGCTATCTCAACGGTCTCGGCGTCGAGGCGAGCTTCACGACGCTCCAGTCCTCGCTCGACATCCCGATCACCAACGATGCCGGCGTCGTCACGGGCGTGCTCAACACCGAGTTCCCCGCCGTCTCGAAGAACTCCTACAACGTCACGCTTGCCTACGAGCAGCCGCGCTTCAGCGCTCGCGTGGGCTACACCTGGCGCTCGAAGTTCTTCCACAACAACGAAGCCGCGCAGTTCGCGAATCCGCTGCAGATCTGGTTCGCCGATCAGCAGAGCCTCACCGCGCAGCTCAGCTTCAAGATCACGGATAATTTCGTGATGACGATCGAGGGCACCAACCTCACCGACGATATCCAGCAGAGCTACTACGGCACCGGCGCGAACAGCTCCGTCACGAACAACTTCGGTTCGTGGATCATCGGCCGCACCTTCTCGGTCGGCGCTCGCTACTCGTTCTAACCCATCGCAGCAGGTGGAGCCCGGTGTCCTCACCGGGCTGAGTGAAGTTCGTTGTTCACCCAACCCGACGAGGACGTCGGGTTCCACCTTCACAGCCGAAGCGCCGGGCCGTCCGGCCTTCGGCTTCCTCGTCGTTTGTTCTCCGACGTGAGGCTCGCCTCCGCATGAGTTTTTCTCGCTCCAAGATCCTCGCCGCGCTCGGCCTTTGCCTCGCGCTCGCGCCTGTTGCCGCTGCCCGCCAGATCGACGTGCACGATCCCGTCATGGCGAAGGAAGGGGACACGTTCTACCTCTTCAGCACGGGCCCGGGCATCACGCTCTACAGCAGCACCGACATGAAAACGTGGTCGCGCCGCGGCCGTGTTTTTCCGGGTGATCCCGCGTGGGCGAAGAGCGTGGCTCCGTCGTTCAACGGTCATATCTGGGCGCCCGACGTCGTGCGGCACCAGGGCCTTTACTATCTCTACTACTCCGTTTCCGCGTTCGGCAAAAACACCTCCGCGATCGGACTCACCATCAACAAAACACTCGATCCGAGCTCGCCCGATTATCGCTGGGAGGATCAGGGCATCGTGCTCCGCTCCGTGCCGCATCGCGATCTGTGGAACGCCATCGATCCGGCCGTGATCGCCGACGAAAACGGCACGCTCTGGATGTCGTTCGGTTCCTTCTGGGGCGGACTCAAGCTCGTCAAACTCTCGCCCGACGGCAAATCCGTCGCCGAGCCGCAGGAGTGGCACACGCTCGCGAAACGCGAACGCAGCGTGCTCGTCGACGATGCCGATCCGGGTCCCGCGCAGCTCGAGGCGCCGTTTATTTTCCGCCGCGGTGATTACTATTATCTCTTCGTGTCGTGGGACAAATGCTGCCGCGGCGCCGAGAGCGACTACAAGATGGTCGTCGGCCGTTCGCGCTCCGTCACGGGACCATATGTGGACCGACTCGGACGCGATCTCGCGCAGGGCGGCGGCACGTTGCTTCTCGCGGGCACGGCCGAGTGGGCCGGCGTCGGGCACAACAGTGTCTATCATTTCGACGGTCGCGATTGGATCGTCTTCCACGCCTACGAAACCGCCGATGGCGGTCTGCAGAAATTGAAGATCGCCGAACTCACGTGGGATTCCGGCGACTGGCCGGTCGTCGATCCCGCCGCGCTCAACGCCTACGTGGGCACGGTGAAGGAGTGAGCGAGATCACGCGTCGCGAGTTACCCCAGTCCCCATCATGAAAGATTCTTCCAAGCTCTCGGTCCTCGAAAAAGTCGGTTTCGGCGCCGGTGACATGGCGGTCAACGTCGTGTGGTCGTCGATGGCGCTCATCATCACGTTCTTTTACACCGACGTGTTCGGGCTGCGCGCGATGGATCTCGCGGCACTTTTTCTCGTGGTGCGGTTCATCGACGCGATCACCGATCCGCTGATGGGCCTGATCACGGACAAGTTCACCACGCGCTGGGGGCGCTACCGTCCGTATTTCCTGTTTCTGGCCGTGCCGTTCGGCATCTCGATCTTTCTGACGTTCGTGACTCCAGATCTTGGATACAGCGGAAAACTGATCTGGGCCTACGCGACCTACGTGCTGATGACGCTCATGTTCACGGCCGTCACGATTCCCTACATCTCGCTCATCGGTGTGCTCACGGGTGACCCGAAGGAGCGCCTCTCGGCCAACGGCTACCGTCTCTTCTTCGCCAAGGTCGCGGCGTTTCTCGTCACGATCATCGTGCCCGTGCTCGCGGCAGAGTGGGGTGGCGGCAACATCGCGCGCGGTTATCAGGCGGCGATGGGGCTGATGGCGGCGGTCGCCGCGGCGTTGTTTCTCTTTTGCTTCTTCACCACGACCGAGCGACTGCAGCACGAGGCGGAGAAGAAGCCGATCGGCCGGCAGATCACGCTCTTGTTGCGCAACGATCAGTGGCTCGTCCTCTGCGGCGTCTGCGTGATCGGCACGATCGGTTACGTGATCCGCGGCGCGGTCGCGGCGTATTACGCCAAATATTATCTCGGCGGCGACGCGGTCGTGCTCTCGCGCTTTCTCGCGACGGGTGTCGTCGCCGCGATTCTCGCGATGGTCGCGTCGACGTGGATCACGAAGCGCTACTGCAAGGTCGCGATGTTCCGCTGGACGCAGCTCGCTGTCGGCGTGATCAGCGCGGTGATGTTCTTCGCGGTGAAGCCCGGCGACATGCTGCTGGCGTTCGTGCTGTATTTTCTCCTCTCGTTCGTGGTCGATCTCCACGCGCCCGTCTTCTGGTCCGCGATCGCGGAGGCGATCGACTACGGCGAGAACCGACTGGGCGAGCGCGTCTCGGGTCTCGCGTGGGGCGGCATCTCGTTCTGCCAAAAGGCCGGCATGGGACTCGGCGGCGCGGTCGTCGGCTGGCTGCTCACGTATTACGACTACGTGCCCGATCAGGTGCAGAGCGAGTTTACGCTCACCGGCCTCGCGCTCATGCTCACGGTGATTCCAGGCGTGTTTCACTTTGCGATGGGACTGCTGATGTTCCGCTACCGGATCACCGACGGCTACTACCGGTCGATGATGGAAACGCCCCCGCAGAAGTCCGCCGTCACGGCCTGATCGTTTCGTCTCTGCTCATGAAAGTGCTCCAACCGCTCATTCTTCAGCGCGCCGATCCGTGCATCCGCCGTCACACCGACGGCTGGTATTATTTCACCGCGTCGATTCCGGCCTACGACCGCATCGAGCTGCGTCGCGCGCGCACGATTGCCGAGTTGCTGAATGCGCCGACCGCCGACGTCTGGCTCAAACCTACGGAGGGTCCTTTCTGCGAACTCATCTGGGCGCCGGAGATTCATCACGTGTTTGGCGCGTGGCACATCTACTTCGCCGCCGCGCCGTCGCGGGAGATCAAAGACAATCTGTTCCAACACCGCATGTATGCGATTTCCACGAGCGCCGAAAATCCGCTCGAGGGAAAGTGGAGCGAGCCCGTGCGCATCGAAACCGGCATCGACAGCTTCTCGCTCGATGCGACGACCTTCACGCATCGCGGCGTGACCTATTACGTGTGGGCGCAGAAAGATCCTGCGATCCAGGGAAACTCCAATCTCTACATCGCGCGCATGGCGTCCGGCACGACGCTCGCGACGCCGCCGGTGCGGCTCTCGATCCCTGAGTTCGATTGGGAGACGCGCGGCTTCTGGGTCAACGAAGGCCCGTCCGTGCTCGTCCGCCACGGCCGCGTGTTCATCAGCTACTCGGCAAGCGCGACGGACGAGAATTACTGCATGGGTTTGCTCTACGCCGACGAAAACGCCGATCTGCTCGATCCGCGTAGTTGGACGAAGTCGCCCGAGCCCGTTTTCAAAACCTGCTACGAGCACCGCATTTTTGGTCCCGGTCACAACAGCTTCACGGTCGCGGAGGACGGCAAGACCGATCTCCTCGTGTATCACGCCCGCACCTACACGGAAATCGTCGGCGATCCCCTCTGGGATCCCAACCGCCACACTTACGTGAAACGACTCCGCTGGGACGAGCACGGCATGCCGGTCTTCGGCCGTCCGTCGCTCGACGAATCGGTGGAGATCGAGTGAACCCCTGACTTCTTTCCGTTTTGTTGTCTGCGCGACTTTTCCGCTCCGCTTTTGCCGTGCTCGCGCTGACGGGCGCGATGCTCGCCACGCGCATCGCAGCGGCGACGCCGCCGACGTTCACGGAAGTCACCGTGCACGATCCCTCGATCGTGCGCGACGGCTCGAAGTATTACGTGTTCGGCTCGCACCTCGCGTCCGCGAGCTCGAAGGATCTGTTGCACTGGACGCAGCTCTCCACGAGTGCGGCGAAGGGCAACGCGCTCGTGCCCGATCCCGCTGCGGAATTCGCCGAAACGCTTTCGTGGGCGCAGACGACCACGTTTTGGGCGCCCGACGTGATCCGTCTCAAGGACGGCCGCTACTATTTCTACTACTGCGCGTGCAAAGGCGACTCGCCGCGCAGCGCGCTCGGCGTCGCGGTCGCCGACAAGATCACCGGTCCCTACAAAAACAAGGCGCTGTTCCTGAAGTCCGGCATGTGGGATCAGATCAGCCCCGACGGCACGATCTACGACGCGACGAAACATCCCAACGTCGTCGACCCCGCGGTGTTCTTCGACGCTAAGGGCAAGCTCTGGATGGTCTATGGTTCCTACTCGGGCGGCATCTTCATCATGGAGCTCGATGCCAAGTCGGGCCTGCCGAAAAAGAATCAGGGCTACGGCAAGAAATTGATCGGCGGCAATCACGCCCGCATCGAGGCGCCCTACATCCTCTACAGCCCCGAGACGAAATACTATTATCTCTTCCTCTCCTACGGCGGACTCGCGGCCGATGGCGGCTACAACATCCGCGTCGCCCGTTCGCGTCAGCCCGATGGTCCTTATCTCGATTCCGCAGGCAACGAGCTCACCCACGTCGCGGGCAAACCCGGCACGCTCTTCGACGACGCGTCGATCGCGCCTTACGGCACGAAGCTCATGGGCAATTACCAGTTTCTGCGCGCGCCCGACGACGCCGGCACCGTGAGTCGCGGCTACGTTTCACCGGGTCATTGCTCGGCCTACTACGACAAAGCCACCGGCCAGTATTTTCTCGTGTTTCACACGCGCTTCGTCGGACGCGGCGAACAGCACGAAGTGCGTGTGCACCCGATGTTCCTCAACGCGAAGGGCTGGTTCGTCGTTGGCCCGCATCGCTACGCAGGCGAGCGCGCCGAGTTCGCATCCGCAGGTTACATTCCGGGCGACTACAAACTCATTCAGCACGGCCTCGACATCACCGCGTCGGTCAAGACGTCGAAGATCATCACACTCACATCCGCCAAAAAGATCACCGGCGCCGCGACCGGCACGTGGAAACTCACCGGCGACTACGGCGCCACGATCAAGCTCGGCAGCACCACGTATTACGGCGTGTTCGTGCGCCAGTGGGACGACGACAACCAGCGCTACGTGCAGACGTTCAGCGCGCTCTCGAAGAGCGGCAAAGCGATCTGGGGCAGCAAGGTCGCCGTCGCGACCGCCAACTCCGCGCCGGTCGTCACCGCGATGAAAAACGTCACGATCGCGAAGAGCTCCAAGAGCGCCGCGCTGCCTGTGATTATCTGGGATGCCGAGACGGTGACCTCGTCGCTCAAGCTCACGGCAAAATCTTCGAAAACCTCGGTCGTGGCCAAATCCGGCCTCAAGCTCGGCGGCGCTGGCATGGAGCGCACGCTCAAGATCACTCCGGTGAAGGGCAAGACCGGCAAGACCACGATCACGCTCACCGCGAGCGACGGCCAGCTTACCGGCAAGACGACGTTCAAGGTCACGGTTCAGAACAAACCAACGATCAGCAAAATCGCCGCGCAGAAAACCAAGGCGGGCAAGGCGACTTCCAAAATCTCCTTCAAGGTGAGCGACAAGGAAACCTCCGCCTCGAAGCTCAAGGTCACGCGCAGCAGCTCCAACAAGAAGCTCGTGCCCACGGCCAACATCAAACTCGGCGGTTCCGGCTCGAAGCGCACGGTGCAGATCACGCCCGCCAAAGGGAAAACCGGCACCGCCACGATCAAGCTTACCGTGAGTGACGGCAGCCTCACGGCTTCGCGGAGTTTCAAGCTGACCGTGACGAAGTAATTTTCGGTCGCGCGGAGCCCGAGGTTTCGCTTGCGGCCCGCGCCGATCGGCCCGTCATCGTGCAGCATGAGTCTCACGATTTGGTGCAACACGGAGTTTCGTCCCAACGCCGCGCGCCTCTTGAATGAGGGGCTGGGATCGCATCGTCTGATCGTCGCCCAATCGGCCAACGCGTCGGTGCTCACCGCCGGTGCATCCGACGCATCGCTCGCCGAAGCCGACATCGCGCTCGGCCAGCCTCACGTCGACGACTGTCTGCGCTACAAACGTCTGCGCTGGATCGAGCTCACCACCGCGGGCTACACGCGCTACGATCGCGACGACCTCCGCGAAACTTTGCGCGCGCGCGGCACCGTGATGACCAATGCTTCGAGCGTGTTTGCCGATCCGTGCGCGCAACACGTGCTCGCGATGATGCTCGGCCTCGCGCGCCAGTTGCCCGCCTCTCTGCGTGATCAACTCACCGATCAATCGTGGAACTACACGGAGCGCCGCTACGATTCGCGGTTGCTCACGGGGCAGACGGTTTTGTTGCTCGGCTACGGTGCGATCGGTCGGCGACTCGCGGAGTTGCTCGCGCCGTTTGGCATGACGGTGCTCGCCGTCCGCCGCCAGGTGCGGAGCGAACGCGGTGTGCGCATTATTCCGGAAGAACACGTGAGCGCGGCACTCGCGCAGGCCGATCACGTCGTGAACATTCTGCCCGACAACGACAGCACGCGAAACTACGTCAACGCACGCCGGCTCTCCTGCTTCAAGTCCGGCGCTCGTTTCTACAACGTCGGCCGCGGCACGACCGTCGATCAAAACGCGTTGCTCGACGCGCTGCACTCGGGCCGGCTTGGCGCAGCGTATCTCGATGTCACCGATCCCGAGCCGCTGCCGCCGTCGCACGCGCTCTGGACCGCGCCCAACTGCTACATCACGCCGCATACCGCGGGCGGACGTCACGATCAGGACGAAGCACTCGTGCGCCATTTCCTCGCAAATCTCGCGGCGTTCGAGGGCGGCGGCACGTTGGTGGACCAAATTGTGTGAGTCGGTAATTCGTTGCGGGGCTCGATCACGGGAATAAACGTCGCCTCTGTTGCTCCCACAACGACCGCACGCTTCGGGTTCGTTTCCGCGGCGTCGGTTCCCACACCAAACCCCAGATCCACATGAAGTCGAAACGTCTCCTGATCACTGCTGCTGCCATCGCCGGACTTTATGTCGGCGCGCTCACCGCCCGCGCTGCCATCGACGAGTCCAAGGCCGGCACGCCCGCCAAGGACGAGAAAAAGGAAAAAGCCTCCTGCGGTGGCAAAGAAGGCTGCGGTGCGAAGGACAAGGACAAGAGTTCCTGCAAGGCCAAGGAGTCCTGCAAAGCGAAGGATTCCTGCAAGGCCAAGGAAAGCTGCGGCGCCAAGGACGACAAGAAGTCCACGAGCGCCTGATTTGTTTTGCGCGAGCCGGTGCGATGCGCCGGCTCGCTTGTTTTTTCCACCAGCGAGATCGCTGGTTTTCGTTTCGTTCCCGTTCTCTTCGCCGTCATGCCCGCGAACCCGTTCAACGCTTACACCGATTACGGCATCGGCCTCGGCCTGCGCGTCCCGCACTACTCGCACATCCTCGAGAAGAAACCGGTCGTCGATTGGTTCGAGATCATCTCGGAAAATTTCATGGTCGACGGCGGACGCCCGCTGCAGGTGCTCGACCGCATTCTCGAGCAATACCGCGTCGTGCAGCACGGCGTCTCGCTCTACTTTGGTTCCGCCGACAAGCCCGACCGCACGCACCTGCGCAAGTTGAAGCGGCTCGTGAAGCGCACCAACACGCCCTGGCTCTCCGACCATCTTTGCTGGGGGAGTGTGGACGGCACCTACACGCACGACCTGCTGCCGATGCCCTACACCTTTTCCGCGGCGCGCCGCACCGCGGAGAAGATCAAGATGGTGCGCGACTTTCTCGAAGTCCCGATCTGCGTGGAAAACGTCAGCAGCTACGCCGAGTTTCACGCCAGCGAGATGACGGAGTGGGAATTTCTCAGCGAGGTCGTCGAACTCGCCGACTGCGGAATTCTCCTCGATGTGAACAACATCTACGTCTCGTCGCGGAATCACGATTTCGATCCCTACACCTACATCGACGCGATCCCGCACCACCGCGTCGGCCAGATGCACATCGCGGGGCACACGAAGTTCGAGAAATACATCCTCGATACGCACGACCACCCCGTGCTCGACCCGGTGTGGAAACTTTACGCGCACGCGATCCGCCGCTGCGGCGTCACGGCCACGCTCCTCGAGTGGGACGACAAGATCCCATCGTTCGACGAAGTGCACCACGAGGCGCTCAAGGCCAACGAGTTCATCGACGGGGCGAAGGCGCATGCCAGCCAGACGAAAAAGAAATAACGCCCCGCCGACTGTCGTCGCTCCGGCCGCCCGCGTGCGCTCGCTGGCGGAGCTGCGCGAGTTTCAGCGCACCTTTCAACGCGGCGTCGTGCGTCCGCTCGATCGCGATTTCCGCTCGCAGCGCACGTGGATCGACGGCCGACCGACGGCGGAGTTTGCCGCGTCGTTCATCAAGCCGGGCCCGCAGCTCGCGCCGGCCGAGCGGCTCGAGATTTACAACCGCGTTTACTGGTTTCGTCTTCTCGACTCGTTCTACGAGGACACGCCACTGCTCCGCGCCGCTTTGGGCGAACGAAAGTTCGACGCGCTCGCCCGCGCTTATCTGGAAAAATTTCCGTCGACCAGTTTCACGCTGCGCAATCTCTGCGAGCGGCTGCCGCTTTTTCTGCGACGCGAACCGCGCTGGGCCGAACCCCATGCCGCACTCGCCCGCGATCTCGCTCGTTTCGAGTGGGCGCAGACGGTTGCGTTCGACGGCGAAGAGCTGCCCGCGATCACGCCCGAGGAAATCGCCGCCGTGCCGCCCTCGCGGCTGCGGCTCGCGTTGCAGCCGTATGTGACGCTCCTCGATCTCGCGTATCCGGTCGACCACTACGCGCTCGCGGTGCGCGATCGCGAGTCGCTCCGCAATGCGGCGAGCCACGTGACCACGCATGGACCGAGTCGAGCCAAGGTGCGGCCCGTCCCGCGCCCGAAGCCGGCTCGAGTCCGGCTCGCGGTCCACCGCGTCAACCATCGGCTCTATTACAAGCGGCTCGAGCTGCCCGCGTTTCGCATCCTCTCCGCGTTGCAAGCCGGTCAACCGCTCGCGCGCGCGGTGCTGGCCGGTGGTCGCGGCGTCACGCCCGAGGCGGTGCAGAATTGGTTCGCCGAATGGATGGCACTCGGCTGGCTCTGTCGTCGCGTCTGATTTCCAAATTCCTCCGCCATCTTCATGAATCTCTCCTCCTCCGCGACCACGGTCGAAAACGTCCTCACCAAAGCGGGAGTCTGGCTGCAGCCGCTCCTGTTGCTCGCGATGCGACTCTACTGGGGCTGGCAGTTCACGGTGACCGGCTGGAGCAAGATTGCGCACCTCACGCGCACGGCGGGTTATTTCGAAAGTCTCGGCCTTCCCCTTCCAATGGTGAGCGCGGTCTCGGCCGGCTTGGTCGAGTGCGTCGGCGGTTTGTTGCTCCTGCTCGGCCTCTTCTCCCGCATCGCTTCGGCGGCGCTCGTGGTGGTGATGGTCGTCGCCTATCTCACCGCCGAACGCATGGCGCTCGCCGGTTTGCTGGGCATTTGGGGCGGCCCCGAGGACTTCGTGCGCGCAGGTCCGTTTCTCTACCTGCTCACCGCGTTGATCGTCCTGGCCTTCGGCCCCGGCAAACTCTCGCTCGACACCGTGATCCGCAAAAAAGGGTAGGGACGCCTCTCCGGGGCGTCCGCCCGAAAACCGCGCGGTTCGCTCAACTGTTTCCCGTCGGGTTGGCGTCGGTCGTCGAAACCGTCGCCACGGTCGGGGGATTGAAGAGCGTCTCGTAAGCGGCCGTCACCGCGCCGACAAACAGCGGCAGCGTGAAAATGATGCCGATGATCAGGCCGATCAGACCCAGCATCGCGAGGAAAAGACCGAGCAGCACCACGAAGAGCACGCGGAAAAACTGACGCGAGACCACGCGCCGGCTCACTTCGAGCGCCGCCCACGGGCCGAGACCTTTGTCGATCACGAGCAGGAAGCCAAACGCCCACGCGACGCTGATATAGATGATCGCCAGAAGACCGATTGCCATGAGAACAAGCGAAAATCCGCCGATCGCGGGCGCCGCGACGTCGCTGCTGGCACCGATCAGCGCCGCGGCAAACGTGGCGCCAAATGTCGGTCCCATGATGAGGATGGTGGCCGCGGTCAGGATCAGTGACGCCAGCATCAGCGGCACGAACGCGTGCGAGAAACCGGCAAACAGGTCGGAAAACTCGCGCGGCTGTCCCCGCATTTTTCCGACGTAGAAATAGTAGAGGCCGGCGTAGATCGCGCCATTGGTCAGGATACTGGCGATGCCGCCGACCACCGGAATTGCGGAGACCACCGCTTGGAGGATCACCATGAGCGCAGTGGCGGCGACCAGCGTCAGGAAATTATTTTTCCACAGCTCGAAGCTGCGGCTCAGGCAGTCCATCACGTCGATCTTGCCGGCGCGCGCGTTCACCGCGTCGGCGTAAGCCTTGATGTCGATCTTGCCTACCGGCGCGGCGGGACCGGACGGTGCGGCACTCGGGATCGAACTCGAAGCGGCCGCCGGCGCGTTAGGATCGAACTCCGGAAAGTCACCGAGACGTTTCCAAGCGTCGGTGCCGTGGACCTTCGCCTGTGTATCCAGATTTGCCCTACCAGCGGCGATCCAGCCGCGAATCTGTTCCACCGTTGCCGGACCATACTCCTTACCGTCGCCGCCGATGATCGTGAACATGCGCACGGATATGTGGAAGCGCCCTCTGATCGTCAACGCGACGCTCGCGCTCTGGCTAAAATCCGAGCGACAACTGCGGTCCCTTTTCGCCTTCGTCGCTCTCTTCATAGGGCGCGATGCACGCCGCATCTTCGAAGCGCACGTTGCCCACTTTGGGAGTCACGCGATAACGCTCCCAATCGCCGGCGTCGGGCGGCGCCATCAACGGACGCAGCGCGGCCGGATTGCTCGTCGCCGGATCGAGCCACGCGTCCCAGCGCTCGGGCGCGAGCGTGACCGGCATCCGATCGTGCACCGATGCCATCGCTTCGTTCGCAGCGGTCGTGAGCACCGCGCAGGCGACGGTGTCGTCATCGACTTCACTCCAGATCGCGGCGAAGCCAAAAACGTCCTGATCCTTCCGGCGAAACAGCCACGGTTTTCGCGCGCTGCCGAATTTTTCCCATTCGTAATAACCGCTCGCGGGCACGATGCAGCGCCGGTGTCGCACGGCGTCGCGAAACACCGGCTTCTCGGCAACCGTCTCCGCGCGCGCATTGATGATAGGAGCACCTTTGCCCCACGCCGCCGGCAAACCCCAGCGCAGCTCGCCGACTTTCTTTGTGCCCTGCAGATCGGTCTTCACCGCGACGATGCCCGCCATGGGTCCGATGTTAAACCGCGCCGCGTCGGTTCGCGTCTCAGGAATGCCGAGCCGTTGATATACCTGTCGGAGATGCCGCTTCAGCAAATGAAACCGCGAGCACATGGTCAGCTCCTCCACGTTGCTTCGGCTTCCTGTTTGATGTGAGAAAGCACGCGACCGTGGATGCGATGGATGAGAAAGTCGGACCAAAGTCGCCAGTAGCCCGCAGGCCAGAACCGCTGAGAATACCAAGTTGTGCCTTCCAGTCGCGTCCGGCCGTCGGGCAGTGCCGTCAGAAGAAACTGCCCGCGATGCGAACGGAAAAATCCTTCGAGATGGGAGGTGGCTAGTTCGCGATACGGGGAGACTTCGCGCATCGGATGAGGTTGACTCTCCACGTCAAACGCGAGACGCCGCGGCTCTTCCCACGCGGTGATCGGTTCGACAAATGCTCCGGTCGAAAATTCGCATGTGCGAATCGCCCCGACTCCCTCTCCGACGATCCTCGCCCGCATCGGATAGGCGATGCCGGAAGTGAAAACCCAATCCGTTGGCTCCGGCAGATCGGAAAACGAGACGACGTGCTCCCAAACTTTTTCGGGCGGAGCATCAATCACGATTTCACTCACCGCGGCGATCTCGCCGGGCACGGACGGCGCGAGCCATTCACTTCCCGCGATTGCAAAAAATGGCAGCCAGCCCGCGGCGAGAACGCGGCCTGAGTTCGCGCGCCACGCCGTCGTTTGCACGCTGTAACCGATCCATGCTCCGAGGACCGTGAGCGGAGCCGCCAGCGGCGCTGCCATGATGAGGCAAAGCACACCTTCGACCGCGACGATCAGGAGCGTTGCCGCGCAGAAAGCCAGCGAGAGCAGGCCCACGCCGATGCAGCTTCGCGCCGTCCGAGGCTCCACCGCGCTATGCACCAGAGCCGCCGAAAGTCCCAACGCCACCGGCAACGCGACGAACACGCCCCAGCCGAAGCTCTCGAAAACTTTGCTGCACAGCACCACCGCTGGCACGGCGAGCGCGACGGTGAAGGCCATGGCGGCGAGCGCGCTCGAAAAAGCGCTACGCACGCCCAGTCGTTTCAGCACTCCGGCCATACCATTTCGTCCCGGTTGAGAAACGGATCCTTCGCCTTCCGCCTTCGGGTCCGGAGTAGCACTCAACACCGCGAACAGTGCCACGTTCAAGCCCGGCACGAAGAACAACAGCGCCAGCCACCACGGCCACTGCAACGAGCGCAGGCGCGCCAACGTCAGCATGATTCCAGCCGCGACAAACGGCAGTGCGACCCCGAGCAACGTCAGCGCCAAACGAATCTGTTCTCCCGACAACTGGCTGAAGGGCGTCGCGAACGGATTCCAATACCGCTCCCAAAACCACTCGGACCTGCCCTGCGCCGCGGCTATCCAGCGGTCCAGATTGTATTTCAACGCGAGTAACCCCACGCCCCACCCGAAGTAGGAGCGTCGGCTCATGCCACGCTCCCACCACGCCGACTTCGGTTTTGAGGCAGATGGAGTCATCGCTACACGCCCACCAGCGCCGGGAGTTCGCGGATGGACTTGAGTTCGAAGAAGCGGCCCTCGGCTTGAGGGTGTTGCTCGACGGTTTCGTGCGCCCAGGTGAGGTGATAGGGCACGTGCGCCGCGGAGCCGCCGAGCGAGAGCACCGGCACGATGTCGGATTTCAGCGAGTTGCCCACCATCAACACTTCCTCGGCGGCGACGCCGTGATCGCGGAAAATCTCCGCGTAGCTCGCCTCATTTTTCTCCGAGACGATTTCGACCTTGGCGAAAAACGAACCGAGTCCCGACTTCGCCAGCTTGCGCTGCTGGTCGCGCAGATCGCCCTTCGTGATCAGCAGCAACTCATAGTGGCTGGACACGCGCTGCACGACTTCGGCCACGCCGTCCAAGAGCTCCACCGGATGCGAGAGCATGCCTTGGCCGAGCTGGATCAGCGTGCGAATTTCCGACGCGCTGATTTTCCCCTCGGTGAGCTCGATCGCGGTCTCGATCGCCGAAAGCATGAAGCCCTTCACGCCGTAACCGTAGAGCTCGAGATTGCGCATCTCGGCGGCGAAGAGCGTGCGATCCACTGTGGCGCGATCATGATATGTCGCGAGCAACGCCCGATAGCGTTCGTGCACATCTTCGAAAATCGTCTCGTTGTGCCAGAGGGTGTCGTCGGCATCGAACGCGATCACGCGCCAGGATTTCATTGGCGGCGACTGAACGCGTCACCCCTCCCGCCCGCAAGCCCGCAGCGCTGCGAGGAAGTTGCTGGCCATGGAGCCGCGCGCGCCCCTCGTGCCGGCCTGCTTTGTTCGCGTCGAAGGAAAACCTCCCCTTCGGGAAAGTCCGTAATACGGACTTTCAAAAAAGAGTGGGGCGAGGTTTCGGCGTGGTGCCCGCGGTTTCCGTGAAGGTGGAGCCCGGCGTCCTCGCCGGGCTTTTTTCTGCTCCGCACGGCCCACACCCCGCCGACGACGGGCGGTTTCACCTTTCTCGAAACAACAACGCGTTCCACATAAGCCCAAAGTCCGTAATACGGACTTTGGGTTTTACGGATTCGAAATGGGAATGCGAAACGCGGTGCCTCCACACGCTGGAGATTCGCTTTTTTCATAGGTGATTTGTGCGTTGCGCCATAAGCGGAGCAATCTGTTGCGAATGGGAAAATTCATCTCGGAGAAAGTCCGTAATACGGACTTTCTGAAAAGTGTGCGGCAACGAGGAGATGATGAGCATGGGGATCTGATCTCGTGGGCGCGGCGGCCCACGTGACAGCGCTGCGGGCGTTTTGCGTCGAGGTGGAGCGTGGTGTCCTCAGCGGGTTTTTTCTGCTGCGCACGGCTAATAAGCCGCCGAGGACGGCGGATTCCACCGTGGCGGTTTACGGTCGCGGCGACCTGCGCACCTTTTCGCGACCGTGTTTGCACGTGGTCCCCACGATGTGCGGACTGTCGTTCAAACGTGTCCGCACCTTCGTGCAATCATGTTCGGACCTTGGCTCGACCCGGTGCGCACTTCGTCCCGACCGTGTGCGGACCTTGGATCGACCCTGTTCGCACCATGGCGCGACTTGGTGCGGACTTTGTCCCGACTTGGTGCGCAACGGGTTCCGACTCGAGCCGCACTCGGGCAGGACCTGGAGCGGACTTTAGCACGCAACGAGAAACTATAATGTCAACCAATAGTTGACGTGTTAAAACAGGCTCAGTTGTTCGCCGCCGGGGCGGCGGAAATGGGCGGGGGAGAGGGCGATGTGTTGCTCGGTGAGGCCGGCGCGGCGCGTGGCGACGGTGAAGAGGTCGCCGATCTGTTCGGCGAAAAGACCTTCGCCGCGGAGGCGCGCGCCCCATTCGCTGACGTTGAGTTTGCCGCCGCGGATTTCACGGACGCGCGAGAGGATGCGCGCTTTTTTGCCGGGCTCGTGGGTGTCGAGCCACGCGAGAAACACATCCTTCACGGCGTGCGGGAGGCGCATGATGACGTAGCCGGCGCGGCGCGCTCCGGCTGCGGCGGCGGCTTCGAGGATCGCGGGCATTTCGTGGTCGTTGAGTCCGGGAATGATCGGCGCGACCATCACGCCCACGGGCACGCCGGCGGCGGAGAGCGTGCGGATCGCTTCGAGGCGTGCGGCGGGACGCGAGGCGCGCGGTTCGAGTTTGCCGGCGAGTTCGCTATCGAGCGAGGTGACCGACACGTAAACGGCGGTGCATTGGTAGCGGGCGAGTTCGGCGAGCAGGTCGACGTCGCGAGCGACGAGTGCGTTTTTCGTGATGATCGAGATGGGTTGACGAAACTCGCGGCAGACTTCGAGCACGCCGCGGGTGAGTTTGAAGTGGCGCTCGGCGGGTTGGTAGCAATCGGTGGCGCCGCTCATCGTGATGTTCTGCGGCTGCCAGCGCGGGGAGGAGAGTTCGCGGCGGAGGAGCTCGGGCGCGCGGAGCTTCACGAGAATCTTGGTCTCGAAATCGAGGCCGCTGCTCCAGCCGAGGTATTCGTGATACGGCCGCGCGAAGCAGTAGGCGCAGCCGTGCTCGCAGCCGCGATAGGCGTTGAGACCGAGCGAAAACGGCACGTCGGGGCTGTCGTTCTTCGAGAGGATCGTCTGCGTGTTATCGAAATAGAACGTCGTGCGCGGATCGGAGCGTTCTTCGGGTGGGACGTCGGTCGTGTCGGGATCGAGCGCGACGTGGAGCCGCTCGAACCGATTGGGTGGGTTGACCTGGGCGCCGCGTCCGCGGATGGGCGCGGGCGGCAGGGGAAGATCGTGCATGGGGCGATCGGCCGGCATGACGTGCACAGATGAACACTAGTGGCCGCGTGGCAAACCGGAGTTCGCGGGGCGCTGTGCCGGAGCGGCAACGGGAGGCACTTAGGTGGCAACAAAGTTTGCGCGGGCACTTCGCGGCGCCCAAGGTGTCGCACTCGCCCCTCCGATGAAAATGCTGCGTCTGGTTTTCTGTTTCCTCCTCCTGACGGTTTCGTTCGCGCGTGCGCAGGAGACTGAATCGCTCGCGGACCGCACGTTGCGGCAATTGCTCGAGCGGCAGAAGGAGTTGCTCGCGATGGCGGCGGATCAGGGCGACAACCTCGACGAGAGCAGCTTCCGTTTGCAGATCGAGGATGTGTGCCGGCGCTACGAGGTGCTGCTGCGCGAAAATCCGAAGTTCACGCTGGCCTACACCGCCTACGGCTACCTGCTGGGCAAGCTCGGGCAGGACGAGCAGGCGGTGAGGATTCTGCTCAAATCCAACGAGCTCGATCCCAACCAGCCGCTGGTGAAAAACCAGATCGGCAATTATCTGGCCGAAAACGGCAAGCCGCTCGACGCGCTGCCTTACTACACGGCAGCGATCAAACTCGCGCCGGAAGAGCCGCTTTATCACTACCAGCTCGGGATGTTGCTGCACGAGGGAGGCGAGGAGTTCGTGCGCTCCGGCGAGTGGAGGCCCGAGGCGCTGGAGCGCGCGTCGCACGAGGCGTTTCGCAAGGCCGCGGAGCTCGCGCCGGATCGACTGGAGTTCACCTATCGCTACGCGGAGTCGTTCTACGATGTCGGTTCGCCCGATTGGGACGCCGCGATGAAGGCGTGGGAGGATCTCGAGGACAAAGCTGCGACGAAGGTCGAGCGCGAGACCATGCGCCTGCATCAGGCGAATATTTTGATCAAATTGCGCGACTACGAGGAAGCGCGGGACCGACTCGATTCGATCACGGAACCGGCGTTGCAAAAACAAAAGCAAAAGCTCATTGCGCAGCTCGCGGGGAAAACCGACAACTGACGGGCGCCGCCGTCGTGGCGCGCTTCTTCCCTGTCATGCTCGACAAACTCGAACGCTGGTTCGGGCGCTTCGCGCTCCCGAACGTGACCCTTTACCTGATCGTCGGTCAGGTGTTCGTGACGCTGTGCCATCTGCTCGGGCTGCTGAATCTCAACGATTTCGTGCTCGTGCCCGCGGCCGCGCTCAACGGCCAGCCCTGGCGGCTCGTGTCGTTCCTGTTCCTGCCGCCGCCGGTGAACTTCAACTCGATGCTCAGCCTCGCGCTGCTGCCGTTCGCGTGGTGGATCTTTTACCTGATGGGGAGCGCGCTGGAGCAGTATTGGGGCTCGTTTCGCTACAATCTTTTCTGGCTGGTCGGCATCGCGCTCACGATCGGACTCGCCTTCGTGCGGCCGATGGGCGCCTACACGAACTACTATCTCGCGATGTCGGTGTTCCTCGCGTTCGCGCGGCTCAACCCCGACTTCGAACTCGCGCTCTTCTTCATCCTTCCGGTGAAGATCAAGTGGCTCGCGATGTTCACGTGGGCGGTGTTTCTCGTCTCGGCCTTCATGGCGCAGATGAGCACGCGGCTGCAGGTGATCGCGGCGACGGTGAACTTCTTCCTCTTCTTCGGCCGCGAGATCACGATGAACGCCCGCGCGACGCGGCGGCGCGCGGAGTTCGAAGCGAAAACCGCTCGCGCGAATCCGCGCGAACCAGAGGTGCGGCACCGCTGCTACATTTGCGGCAAGACCAACGTGACGAATCCTGAGATGGATTTTCGCTACTGCTCGAAGTGCTCCGGCGATCAGTGCTATTGCCCCGAACACATCTTCAATCACGCGCACGTGATCTCCGATGACGACGCGGGGAAACAGTGACGCCTTCGCCGGTCGCGACCAGCTGCGCACGCCTGGCGACTGGCTCGAGTTCGCCGAAGAACTCTACGAAAACCACCACGTCGCACTCGGACAGGTCGCCACCAACGCGCACGACGAAGCGCTTTACCTGATTCTCCGCGCGCTCGACCTGCCGCTCGACAGCGAGCCGGATGTGCTCGCGCTCAAACTCACCGCGACCCAGCGGCGAAAACTCGAAGAGACGTTTCGCCGTCGCGTCTTCGATCGCGTGCCCGCCGCGTATCTCACGCGTGAAGCCTGGCTCGGCGAACATCGTTTCTACGTGGACGAGCGCGTGATCATCCCGCGCAGTTATTTTTTGGAGATCATCCCAAGGATTTCGGCGCGTCGTGCCGGGACGAAGGCGGGTGGGGGTGCCAAACCCGACAAAGCGTCGGAGCCGCTCGTCGACGTCGTCATCGACGGTCCCGTGCAACGCGTGGCCGATGTCTGCACCGGCTCCGGCTGTCTTGCGATCCTGCTCGCACATCGTTTCCCACAGGCGAAGGTCGATGCGGTCGATCTCTCCGCTGAAGCGCTTTCGGTGGCGCGGATCAACGTCGACCAACACCGCGTGGCCTCGCACGTGGCGTTGTATGAGAGCGATGTTTTCGATGCAGTGCCGCCGGTGCGCTACGACGTGATTCTCAGCAATCCGCCCTACGAGCCGAGCATGCTCGTCGATGCGCAGGAGCCGGAATTCGCCGCCGAACCACGCATGGCGCATGATGGTGGCGCGGACGGACTCGTGATCATCCGAAAACTGCTGCGTCAGGCGAAAGACCGACTCACGCCGCACGGCATCGTGGTGATCGAAGTCGGCGGCCTGCACGAAGAGATCAACCGCGAGTTCGCTTCGCTGAAACCACGCTGGATCGCAACCGAGGACGAAAGCAACTGCGTGGTGCTCTTCGAAGCGCGCAACCTCGCGCGGAAGTAGGCGACAGTTGGGACTGATCGCGGAAGCGCGACCGGGCGACCGGCGGCGTGATCCGGAGGAGTGGAGAAAAGGGCGGAGGCGCAGAACGAGAACGGAGCAGAAACAGTGTCCGCCGACCCCGCTTGTCATTCTGAGCGAAGCGAAGAATCCAGTCGGAGACTCGCTGCCTGCATCCGCGGCGACGTTCAGAGTCCGCACCATCACGGAGTTTTTAGAAAGTCCGTATTACGGACTTTCTAAAAAGTGGCTTGGTGTTTCAGACGCGAGTGCTGCGTCGGAGGCGCGCAGCGCGAATTTCATTCGAGAAATGGTGTATTTTTCTGTCGAGCGGACGCGGTGCCCCACAGCTCCAGACGGAAGTCGAAAAACCAAAGTCCGTATTACGGACTTTGGTTCAGGGACGCTGGACGTTTGCGCGGGTGCGGAAAAAAGCCCGGCGGGAACGCCGGGCTCCACCTTGAAGAGTGCGCGTGCGCTCAGCTCACTAGCGGGAGTTTTACGCGGAAGCTCGCGCCGCCTTCGGGAGCGGCGTCGACGTCCACGGTGCCGTGGTGGGCTTCGACGATCGCTTTGACGAGACTGAGGCCGAGTCCGAGTCCGCGTTGCGAACGGCTGGTGTCGGTGCGGTAGAGGCGGCGCCAGATCTTGTCGCGCTCCTCGGGCGGCACGCCGGGACCGCTGTCGGCGATTTCGATGATCGCTTCCTTCTGCGCTTCGTGACGCAGCGAGAGCCGCACGCGGCCGCCGTCGGGCGTGTATTTCAGCGCGTTGTCGACGAGGTTGGCGACGGCCTGGCCGAGCCGCAGCGGATCGGCGAGCAGTGTGATCGGCTCGGGTGTATCGAGGGTGACGGAGATGTTTTTCTCCTCGGCGACTTCGCGATAGAGATCGGCCGCCTCGGCGAGCAGATGCGCTAGATCGACCGGCGAGTGGCGCAGCGGCAGCGTGCCCGTTTCGGCGGCGGAAACATCGAGCAACGTCTCGAGCAATCGCAGCACGCGTTCCGATTCCTCGACGCAATCGGCGAGCGCTTCGCGTGTGGCGGCGGGATCGGCCTGCGGCTGCAGCGCGAGATCGGCGGTGCCGCGCAGGCGCGCGAGCGGCGTGCGCAGATCGTGCGCGAGATTATCGAGCGTCTCGCGCATGGCGCCGATGAGCTTGGCGTTGTGTGCGAGCAGCGCGTTGAGCTGATGAACGAGTTCGGCGAGTTCACCGCTGGCGCCAGGCGGAGCGGGCACGCGTGCGGCGAGATCGCCGGTGCGAATGATTTCACGCGCGGTGTCGGCGGCGACGCGGATCGGACGCGTGACGCGCCATGCGAGCACTCCGCCGGCGACGCCAGCGAGCAGCAGCGCACCGCTGCCGACCATGAGGAATGAGCGACGCAGCGGTGCGAGCAGGACCGCGCGATTGTCGGTGCTGCGCGCGACCTGGAGCAGGCGACCATCGCGCAGCGGGCGTGAGGCGACGGTGAAATCTTTCTCGGCGTTGCGTGGCACCCGCACGGTGCGGACGACCTGCGGCTCCCAGCCGCCCCAGCCATCGGGGACGAGTGTTTGTTTTTCCTGTGTTTCCACCCAGCCGGTGGGCACGCGGGCGAAAACGGTTTCACCCGTTTTGCCGATGATACGGACGAGCAGCGAACTCACCTCGGGTGTGGTTTGCTCGGCGGCGAGCCGGTTGCGAATCGCGGCGGCGCCGGCGACGTCGTAGAGCGCGGCGTATTCCTGAAGCCGCTGCTCAACTGCGGCGAGATCACGGGCCTCCAGTGCGCGCGCGAGCAACCAGTAGAGCACGCCGAAGGTAGCGGCCGCGCCGATCGCAAACAGCAATCCGTAGAGGACGGCGAGTCGCAGCGCGAGGGACTGACGGAAACGCTCAAGCATGGGGCTGGCGCCAGATGTAGCCGACGCCGCGCAGCGTCTCGAGGCGGGTTTTGTCGGGATCGATCTTCGAGCGCAGTCGGTGCACGACGACGTCCACGACGTTGGTCTGCGGGTCGAAGCTGTAATCCCACACGTGTTCGAGAATCATGGTTTTCGTAACCGGGCGGCCGGCGTGGCGGAGCAGAAACGCGAGCAGCGTGAACTCGCGCGGTTGCAGTTCGACGCGTTCGCCACCGCGCGTGACTTCGCGCGTGACGAGATCGACGCTGACATCGCCGACCGTGAGTTTCGTGGCTTCGGGAGCGCGCGTGGCGCGGCGGATGAGCGCCTGGAGTCGCGCGAGCAGTTCGGAAAACGCGAAAGGCTTCGTGAGATAATCGTCGCCGCCCGACTGCAGACCCGCGACGCGGTCATCGACGCTCGCCTTTGCGCTGAGAAAGAGAATCGGCATCGTCTGTCGCGCCATGCGCAGGCGTTTCACGAGACTGATGCCATCGAGACCGGGCAGCATCACGTCGACGATCGCGGCGTCGTAGGTGGTGCTTTGCGCGAGCGCGAGGCCGGTGTCGCCTTCGGCGGCGTGATCGACGGCGAAGCCGGCCTCCTTGAGGCCGCGCACGACGAACGAGGCGATTTTGGCATCATCTTCGACGAGCAGCACGCGCATGAGCAGAAGTTGGAAGATTGGTCGCCGGTGGGAAAGCTCCCAGCGGTCCGGATAAAAGGGAGAAAAGGGGCCGCCGAGGCGGACTGCTCCGACCTCGGCGGCTTCACCTTACACACAACACATACACAACCCTAGCAAAAGGATGACGGGATGCTTGGGCCGAGCGGAGCGAAAGGAGCGATGGGTTGTTGATCGCGTTTCGCTACGCTCGGGGTTCGGGAGGATTACTCGGACGAAGTGTCCTCCTCGGTTTCGTCGACGACCGCGAAGATCGTGCCGCCGTTGGACCAGAGACGCACGAGCGTCTTCTTCTCGGTCGCTTCCTCGCTCAGGCGGACGGCGTCCTCGGCGGACGTGACCGGCTGCTGATTGATTTCGAGAATCACATCGCCGGCTTTCAGGCCCGCACGAGCGGAGGCGGAGTCGGGATCGACCTCGGTGATGAGCGCGCCTTGGATGCGCTTCGGGATGTTGAGCTGACGACGCGAGGCGGGATCGATGTCGGTCACGGCCACGCCGTTGAGCACGCCCACGTCGCTGGAGCTAAAGTTTTCGCCTTCATCGTCGCTGCCGCGCAGACCGCCGTTGTTGACGCCGTAGCGATCGGGACGCTGAGCCGTCGTGGCGGTGAGCGTCTGCTTCTTTCCGCCGCGGAGGATCTCGAGCTTAATCTTGGTGCCCGGCTTGAGCAGGCTGACCGCGAAGCTCAGACCGCTCGCATTGGCGACTGGCGTCTCGTCGAGACGGAGCACGACGTCTCCGCTCTTCAAGCCGGCTTTGGCGGCGGGCGTGTTGGGCTGCACGTCCGTGATCACCGCGCCGAGATTGTTCTCCAGGCCGAACGAGTCGGCGAGATCGGGCGTGAGATCCTGCACGCCGGCACCGATGTAGCTGCGGATCACTTTCCCGTTCTGGACCAGGCTGTCCACGACGTGACGAACCATGACAGACGGGACCGCGAGACCGACGCCTTGGAAGCCGCCGGTGCGGGTGAGAATCGCAGTGTTGATGCCGATGAGACGGCCATCGATGTCGACCAGCGCGCCGCCGGAGTTGCCGGGGTTGATGGCCGCGTCGGTCTGAATGAAATTTTCGTAGGCGAGGCCGATGCCGGCGCGACGACCGGTGGCGCTCACGATGCCGGTGGTGACCGTTTCACCGATGCCGAAGGGATTGCCCACCGCGAGCACGCGGTCGCCGACCTCGACGTTGTTGCTGTCGGCAAACTTGATCGCGGGATAGTTCTTTCCCTCGATTTTGATGACGGCGATATCGGTCTGTGGATCGCGGCCAATGACGGTGGCTTTCACGTTGCGATTGCCCTGCAGAGTAACGAGCACGCGATCGGCGCCTTCGACGACGTGATTGTTCGTCACGATGTAGCCGTCCGACGAAACGATCACGCCGGAGCCGAGTCCGCGCTGGGCGGGCTCACGCTGCATCGGGATGCGGCCCTGGCCGGGAAGACCGAAGAAGCGGCGGAAGAATTCGTCGTTGCCGCCGAAGAACTCGTCGGAGCGGCTCACGCGCTGCTGGCGGGCCTTGGCCTCGACTGTGACGGTCACGACGCTCGGAGAAACCTGCTTGGCGACCTTGGAAAAGCTGGCCGGCTCCAGCGTCTCGCGGTTAACCGGCTTGTTGTCGAACTGGAGAGAAACGGACGGTTTGGAAGGAGAGTTGGCCGCATGGAGAGCGGCGAGGGCGAGCACCCCCGAGGCGAACAACCCGCCGGTGGCTTTCAGCCAGCGCCGGGAGACAGGGAGATGAGCGGAAAGGTTTTTCATAACGGCATCATCATCGCACACCGATGTTGCCGGGACCTTTCACGGGGATGACATTTTTGTAATCCGGGAACGGCTCGGACGTCATGGTTGGAACCACGTCGGCAGCGGTGAGCGCTGCGACATGGCTCTACGATGAACATGGCCGCGTCTGTTTCGAATTCGCCGGTGTCACCCCGGCTGCAACGCGCAATCGCCTCGGCGGCCACCCCGCTGGCGATCGCGACTTTCGTCTTGTGTGGGGGCACCGGGCTGTTGCTGGTGTTCGACACTCACCAACACGTCGTCAAGGAAGTGCACTACTGGGCGAGCGTCGCGTTTGCGGGAGCGATGGTGTTGCACCTGATGCGGCACGCGCGGGCGATCGCCACGCAGTTCAAGCGCTGGCCGGTGTGGGCGGCCTTGGCGGGCGTCGCCGTGCTGGGTGTGGCGACTGTCCTCACTACGCCCGAAAAACACCAGGGACGCGGGGAGCACCGCGGCTGGGGGCAGCAGCGCTAACCGAAACGCGTCAAGGCTGGCGGACGGGCAGGCCCGCGGCCTTCCAGTCCTTGAAGGCGCCCGCGTTGGTGACGTTGTAGCCCTGAGCGGCGAGCGCCGCCGCCACGCGGCCGGAGCGCGCGCCGGAGCGGCAATAAAGGATCAGCGGCTTTCCGGCGCTTTTCTCGAGAAACGGCTTCCACGTTTTCTGCTCGCCGTTGAAATCGCTCATGGCGAGCAACTCCGCCGGCGCGGCCACTCCGGTCTCCGCCCACTCGGCCGGCTCGCGGACATCAACCAGGATGGCCTCCCCGGCGGCGACCCGGCGGGCCGCTTCCCCGGCGGAAACCCGCGGAACGTCAGCGGCGAGCGCAGCGGGCAGCACAAGGCAGGCGAGCAGCGCGGCGAAAAAACCGGTGGGGTGCGGGAGTCTCATGCGGGAATCATGTCGGGAACTGCGGCGCCTGCAAGTCAGGCTCCGCCAGCTCCGGGCCGGAGCGGGCCGGAGCGGTGCGGGCGCGGACGGAGCGGTGGGGGCTATTCCTCGCGCGGGTCGACCGTGTTGAATCCGAATAGTGGATACACGGGGCAGTAGCGGAGCAGGCCGGAGACGAGGGGTAGCAGGCCTACGAGGCCCCACCAGGACTGAACGGAGATGCCGCCAAGGAGAATGGCGACGCCGAGGACCACGCGCAGGGTGCCATCAGCTGAACCAACATTGTGTTTCATGTTGCGACTGGGGTTTCAGGGTTTTCGGGGTTTGTTGGGAGGGGACAGAAGACCGGCGCGGTGAGGCTGGTGAGTCCCGTCCGGGTGCCGGAAGCGGCCCGTCAGGGAAAAGCATCCTGCCGGGGAGAGACGGTGCGCAGTGAAAGCCATCAACCTGCGGCCGTTGGAAGGAGGCGACGCAGAAGCGTCGGCGGAAAGCGGAAACCAGTGGAAAATGTCCATGACCGGTGTGGGCGTCAGGGTCCGGTTGGAAATGCCCGGGGTGGGGCACGCAAAAGATGCCCCAAACGTCGCCGCGATTCAAGAGGGCCGCCCGCGATCAACTCGATTTGCGACGCGGTATTCAGCCGGGTGATTGCAGCAGATAGCTAGGCTGTCGCGCGGTCGGCGACACGCTTGTTGGCCATGAAATAGAGCACGGGCACGGCCATGCGGCTGATCAGCAGCGAGGCGATCTCGCCGAACATCAAGCTGATCGCGAGGCCTTGGAAGATCGGATCCGCGAGGATCACACTGGCCCCCACGACCACCGCGAGCGCGGTGAGCAGCATGGGTCGGAAACGCACCGCGCCCGCCTCGATCACCGCGTCGCGCAGCGCGAGTCCGTGCGAGCGGCGCAGCTCGATGAAATCGACGAGGATGATCGAGTTGCGCACCACGATGCCGGCGCCAGCCATGAAGCCAATCATCGAGGTGGCGGTGAAAAACGCTCCCATCGCCCAGTGCGCCGGCAGGATGCCGATGAGCGAAAAGGGAATCGCAGCCATCACCACGAGCGGCGTCACGTAGCTGCGGAACCAGCCGACCATCAGCATCGCGATCAGCACGAGCACCGCCGCAAACGCCAGCCCGAGATCGCGAAACACCTCGAGCGTGATGTGCCACTCGCCATCCCATTTGAGGGCGAGCGCGGTATCGTCGGACGGCAGGTTGAGATGGTAGATCGGCAGCTTCGCTTCCGTGGCGCCGAAGCGCCGCACATCGAGCGCGCGCAGTTCCTTGTCGACCACAAACATCGCATAGGCCGGACTCTCGACGGCGCCCGCGGCATCCGCGGTCACGTAGGTCACGGGCTTCAAGTTCTTGTGGTAGATGTTCCGCTCGCCCGTCGTGCGCTCGATCCGGACCAGTTCGGACAACGGCACGAGCGGCGCCGCCGGGTCGAGGTCGGCGCGAAGCTGCAACGCGAGCAGCGACTCCGGGTGCGCGCGTGCCGACGCCGGAAGTTCGACGACGATCGGCACGTCCTCGCGTTCGACCGGACGGTGCAGCAAATCGATCGGCGCGCCTTGGGCGACGAGCGCCACCGCTTCAGCGATGGCGCGCTCGCTCACGCCGTGCAGCGCGGCCTTCGCGCGGTCCACGACGAAGCGGATCTTCTGCTGCGGGTCCTCGACATACCAATCGAGATCAACCACGCCGGCCGTGCGGGCCATGATGGACTTCACTTCACGGGCGAGCGCCACGCGCTGCTCCTCGTCGGGCCCGTAGATTTCCGCGACGATCGACTGGAGCACGGGTGGACCCGGCGGCACTTCGGCGACGGCGACCGCGGCGTCGTATTTCGCGGCGATCGCCGTGACGAGCGGGCGGATGCGCTTCGCGATCGCATGACTCTGATCCGAGCGCGATTCCTTTCCGAGCAGATTGACTTGGATGTCGGCGACGTTCGGTCCACGCCGCTCGAAGTAGTGGCGCACGAGGCCATTGAAATTAAATGGTGCGGCGGCTCCCGCGTAGATCTGGTAGTCACGGACTTCGGGCACGTGACGCAGCTCCGTGGCCATCTCTTGAGCGATTCGCGCTGTCTGCTCGAGCGTGGTGCCCTCGGGCGTATTCAAGATGATCTGGAACTCCGACTTGTTGTCGAAAGGCAGCATCTTTACCTGAACGGCGCCAAACGGCACGAGACTCACGGCAGCGAGCAGCAGCGCCGCGATCCCGATGAGAAATGTCCACCGCCAGCGTGCGCGTCCCAGCAGCGGTTCCATGACGCGGTGGTAGAGCCGCGTGAACCAATCGTCCGGCGCGTGCTCGTGCTCGGACGTCATGGCGGAGCGCTCCGCCTCGGGCAGCTTCTCTTCGCGGGTCGCACGGCGGCGCAGCACCCGGATTGCGGCCCACGGAGTGATCGTGAACGCGATGGCCACGGAGAACAGCATTGCCGCGCTCGACCCGATCGGAATCGGCCGCATGTAGGGACCCATCAACCCGCCCACGAATGCCATCGGCAGGATTGCCGCGATCACGGCCCACGTGGCCAGAATGGTGGGATTGCCTACTTCGTCGACCGCCTCGAGCGCGATCTGCGCGAGCGGCTTCTGCGCGGCTCCGGGCAGCCGGATGTGACGGACGATGTTTTCCACCACCACGATCGCGTCGTCCACCAGGATGCCGATCGAGAAGATCAGCGCGAACAGCGTGATCCGGTTCAATGTGTATCCATAAAGATAGAACACCAGCAGCGTGAGCGCGAGGGTCGTCGGGATCGCGAGCAGCACGACGAGCGATTCTCGCCAGCCGAGAAAAAGCAGGATCAGCAGCGCCACCCCGAAGACGGCGATGCCCATATGGAGCAACAGTTCGTTGGACTTTTCCGCGGCGGTGTGGCCGTAGTCGCGCGTGATCGCGACCGAGACGTCCGCCGGCAGCAACGTGCCGCGCACGGATTCCACCTGGGCGAGCACCGCATCGACGACGTCGATCGCATTTGCGCCGGGGCGTTTCGCGAGGCTCAAGGTCACGGCCGGTTCGAACGGCGTGTCGACGGAGCCGTGCAGGACGTAGTTGGCCGGCTCCTCTGCAGAATCCGCGATGGTGGCTACGTCGCGCAGGTAAACCGGCCGGCCGTCGGACACGCCGACGACGACCGAGCCCACGTCGTGGGCGTCCCGCAGGAACGTGCCTGTTTCCAGCAACACCTCCGCATTGGCAAACGGCCGCGAGCCGGCATGCGTCTGCCGGTTGGCACCCTGTAATGCCGCCGTGAGCTGGCCAGGCGTCAGACTGCGAGCCGCGAGTGCGGCGGGGTCGAACTGCACGCGCACGGCGCGGCGCGTTCCGCCGATCAAGGTCGTCTCCGCGACCTGTGGAACGGACTTCACCATTTCCTCGAGCTGCGCCGCCAGTCGGCGCAGCTCGAGGTGATCGTGGGTCGCGCTGTGGAGGGTGAGCGCGAGAATGGGAACGTCGTCGATCGACCGCGGCTTCACCAATGGCTGCGACACTCCCGTGGGAATGCGGTCGAAGTTGGCCTGGAGCTTCTGGTTGAGCCGCACGAGCGCCGCCTCGATGTCCGTGCCGACGAAGAAGCGCACGATCACGAGCGAACCGCCCGGGCTCGACGTGGAGTAGAGATATTCGACGCCAGGAATCTCCCAGAGGAGTTTTTCCATGGGGCGGGTGACGCGGTTCTCCACCTCAACGGCGGTTGCACCGGGCATCGCCACGTGCACGTCGATCATCGGAACCTTGATCTGCGGCTCCTCCTCGCGGGGCAGCTGCCAGACGGCGAAGAGGCCGAGCAGGATCGAGGCGAGCACTGCGATCGGCGTCAGTTTGGAGACGACGAAATAGCCGGCGATCCGGCCGGACAACCGTGGCCGCGGCGACGTCGCCTCGGGAGTGCGAACCTCCTCGCTCATGGGGCCAACGTCAGCTGTTGCCCATCGCGCAGTCCCGCGATCGCGGGAGCCACGACCCGTTCTCCCGCGTCGAGACCGGAGACGATCTCGATCCATCCGCCCTCAATGGCGCCGCCGGTTTTCACCAGCCGCAGCGTGGCGCGCTGGTCCGATGAAACCACGAACACGCGCTCCATCTGCCCGAACCGCGTCACGGCCGTGGCCGGCACGAGCACCTGACGCACCGGTGGACCGGGCAGCAGCACGCGAGCAAATTGCCCCGACCGCACCTTCGCGTTCGCGGGCACGCCGATCTTGGCGAGCACACTCCGCGCGGCTGCGTCGGCGGCGGATGAGAGCTCCGTCACGCGACCCTCAAACGCCTCATCCGGAAAGGGCAGTTCCACCCGCACCGCCGTGCCCACGCGCAAGGCCGCGGCCAGCGAATCCGGCACGGCCACCTCGACTTCGAACGCGTCCGTGCCCTCGATCTCCACGAGCGGTTGCCCGGCCGTGGCCAGATCGCCCGCGTAGACCAGCCGCCGCGAAATCACGCCGGCAAACGGGGCGCGCAGCGTCGCGTAACCCAGCGTGGTCTCCGCCTCGTGCAGCGCGGCTTCCGCCAGCGCCACCCGATCCCGGCCGACCCGCACGGCATCCTCGGTCGTGGCGCCGCCCTCCGCGAGACGCGTGTCACGCTCCAGATCCCGCCGGGCTTGTTCCCGCTGCGTGCGAGCCTGTGTCACGCGTGCGGCGAGATCCGAGGCCGCGAGTTGCGCGAGCAGATCGCCCGCCTCGACCCGCTGGCCGAGCGCCACGGGAAGCTGCTCGATGACGCCGGAAACCTTGGCGCCCACGATCGCCCGCCGCAGCGGCCGCACGGTGCCGGTCGACGGCGTGAGCACCGGCCGCTCCTCCGCGCGGGCTGCCACCACCTGGGCCGGGAGAGCCGGCAGCGCCACCGCCTTGGCCAGCGGTTCCGAGCGGCTGCAACCGGAGGAGAAGAAGCCGCCCGCCACGAAGACTGCGCAGAGAACAAGATGCGTCTTCACCTTGAAATCAGCGCCGGCCACCCCAGTGGATGACATCCTGCTCGTCCACCCAGCCGAGTTTGCGCAGCAGCAGGGTCGGTGGGCAGAAGCCGGTGAAGACCGACTGGATCAGGTTCAGCCCGGCGAAGGCCGGCAGCAACAGCCACCACGGGCTCACGAACCAGGCGAGGGCGGTGCCGGTCACAACGACGGTGCCGGCGAGCAGACGGATGAGGGATTCGGTTTTCATACGCGGGAAAACTTTCGCATTGCCACTATATGAGCATATACGCATATACTTGAAAACATGTCAAGGCCGTGTTGGTTCACGGCCGCGATGTCGGCCAAGAAGAAACGTCCGCTCTCCGAAGACGCGCTCCTGCTCGTGGCGCGCCGCTTTGCCGTGCTTTCCGAGCCGATGCGCCTGCGGCTCTTGCAGCTGCTCTTCGACGGCGAGAAGAATGTGAACACGCTGGTGGAGCTGAGCGGAGGCACGCAGGCCAATGTCTCGCGGCACCTGCAAACGTTGACCCAGGCGCACATCCTCGAACGGCGGAAAGACGGCCTGCAGGTTTTCTACTCGATCGCCGACCCGTCCATTTTCCGGCTCTGCGAGCTGGTGTGCGGCAGCTTGGAGAAGCAACTCAGCAAGCAGGCGGAGGTTTTCACCGCCGAGTAGCGATTCCGGCGCCTCGCGAGCCGACGGCGCAGTGCGTTTCGACTCCGGCCCCATGGTGGCGCGACTTGGGTCACTTGTTGGCCCGGCTCGAGCCTCCACCGGGCGCGACTCATGCCAGACGAGGGCCCGACTCGAGCCATTTTCCGACCTGATCGGGGATGCGGTTGGTCTCGAGTCGCGCCTCCGCAAGGCGCGACTCGGTGCGGCGCGTGATCTCAGCCGGACTCATGCAGTTGATCGGGTCGGATCGAGGCGATCTGGCGGCACCTTTCAGTCTGCGTCAGCCGCTCCACATACCCTCCGGGTATGCGTCGGGCTTCCTCGACTGAAATCTGCTCGCCATCTCTCCTCGCTGCTCCGCCTCCAACGGCATGAGTCCGGCTCAGTCGGCCCGGCTTCGGGCCCGGCTCGGGAGGCGCTGGCTCTAGAGTTCCGGGCGGGGGGTCGTGGCGGTCTCGACGGGTAGGATCGGCACCTGCACGGCCGGCGGTTTGCCGGTGAGCGTGAGGAGAAACTCCGCGATGTCGTCCACTTCCTCCGCCGTGAGCGTGGCACCGAGCTGGCTCGAGCCCATGATGGCGACGGCTTCGCGCAAATCCCACACCTGACCGGAGTGGAAATACGGCGCGGTGAGGCCGACGTTACGCAGCGAAGCGGCGCGGAACACGTAGTCGTCGGCCGACGTGTTGGTGACCGAGAAGCGACCGCGGTCGCCGGGCGGGCGGACCTTGTTGTCCGGCGCGGCCACGACGCCAAACGGGAAGTAACCCTGACCGCCGAGGTTCACGCCGTTGTGGCACGCGATGCAGCCCTTCATGATGAACGTCTGCAGGCCGCGCAGCTCCTGCGCGTTGAGCGCGTTATTGTCGCCCTTGAGCAATTGATCGAAGCGCGAGTCGGGCGTGATGAGCGTGGCTTCGAACGCTTCGATCGCCATCGCGACGTTGTCGAAATTTACCGGATCGGCGTCGTCGGGGAACGCTTCTTTGAAACGCTGCGTGTATTCCGGGATGCTCTTGAGCATCGCGACGACATTGGCGGGGAGATTGTTCATCTCGACGCCGGCCTGGATCGGGCCCTTGGCCTGTTCCTTGAGATCCTCGGCGCGACCGTCCCAGAACTGCGCAACGTTGAACACCGCGTTGTAAACGGTGGGCGCGTTGCGCGGGCCTTTTTGCCAGCCGTGGCCGAGCGAGGTGGGCAGGTTGTCGTCGCCGCCCATCGCGAGATTGTGGCAGGTGTAGCAGCTGATCGTGCCGCTGCGCGAGAGGCGCGGATCGAAGAACAGCATGCGGCCGAGTTCGCTGCGGGCGGGCGTCACGGCGTTGCCCTGCAATTCGGGCACGCCGTAGGGAATCGGCTTAAAGAAGGCGTGCGCTTGGGCGAGCAGCGCCGGATCGATGGTTTCGGCGGAGGCGGAGAAGGCGCCGAGGGTGGCGCCCGCAGCCAACGCCAGGAGGAGGCGTGGTAGTGTTTTCATGTCGTTGCAAAAGGCATTGGTTCGCAGACGACGCACGCAGTCCGGCGCAGCGGACTGAAAGGAAGATGCAGGAGCCGAAAAACTCCTGAAGTGTGGACCCGCAGCTCACCGCCGAGCGCGCGGAATCGCGAGGTCAAACGCCCCGGTATGCGCGGCTATTTGGCGGAGTGATTCGCCTCTGAAGCGACGCTGCACGCTCCGCGTTTTTTGCGAGCGAGTGGCGTCCGCACCACGCGTTATTTGCGCAGATCGTAGAGCGCGTAACCGGCGAATAGATTCGGCAGCACGCGACTCGGAGTGTGCCAGTTGCCGCCGAGACAGACGCGGCGGACGACCTCGATGCCCCTCACTTCGCAGAAATGCTCGAAGTCCGCGATCGACACGGGATTCGCGGGGCGGCTCTCGAACCACTCGGTCGTGTAGACATCGTTGCGCACCTTTCGGCCGCGCAGGAGCGTGTCGACGCGGTTCTTCCAGAAAGCGTGGTTCACGAAACCCACCGTGAGCGCCTTGCCGACGCGCAGCGCTTCGAGGATCACGCCGGACGGATCGCCGAGCTCCTGCACGGTGCGCGAGCAGATCACGCGATCGAAATGTCCGTCGGGAAACTCGCGCATGAGCTGCATCATGTCGCCTTGATACGCGGAGAGTCCGCGTTCGACGCAGGCTGCGATGCGTTCGAAATCGAGGTCCACGCCGACGGCGGAGACTTGCTTCGTCTGCACGAGATACTCGAGCAACGCGCCGCGGCCGCAGCCGAGATCGAGCACGCGGGCGCCGGGCTCCACCCATTCCCCGATGATCTGCATGTCCACCGTGCGTTTCTCGACGTGCTTGGTCATGGGGCAGCGGACGTTGAAACCGCGAATGGACGCGAATGGACGCGAATTTCGGAACCATACGATCCAGTCATTCTGAGCGCAGCGAAGAATCCACTTGGACTTTTCCCTCGGTCCTGAGCTGCAAAACTCGCACTGGATTCTTCGCTGCGCTCAGAATGACAGCGAGGGAGGGAGGGAAACAATTCGCGTGAATTCGTGTTCATTCGCGGTTCGCTCTCAGATCGAGAAATCCACCACGCGGTTGGATTTCGTTTCGAGGAAATTGCGCACGAGGCGATACAGCTCCTCCGATTCGAGCAGGAAGGAGTCGTGACCGAGGTCGGTCGAGAGTTCGGCGTAGCTCGCGCGTTTGCCCGCGCGCAGCAACGCGTGCGCGATCGCACGGTTTTGCTCCGGGGGAAACAGCCAGTCGCTCGTGAAACCGACCACGAGCGTCTCGGCCTGCACGCCGGCAAACGCGGCTTCGAGCGTGCCATACGCCTGCGCGAGATCGAAGTGATCGAGCGCGCGCGTGATGTAGAGATACGAGTTGGCGTCGAAGCGATTGATGAAGCTCTGGCCTTGGTGGCGCAGGTAGCTCTCGACCTCGAACTGCACGTCGAAACTGTAGGCTTCGACGTTGGCGGTGTTGCGCTTTCGGCGGCCGAATTTCCGGTCCATCGAAGCGTCCGACACATACGTGATGTGCGCCATCATGCGCGCGATCGCCAGGCCTACACGCGGACCGCCGCCGCGCGGATAATCGCCACGATTCCAGCCGGGGTCCTGCATGATCGCCTGGCGGCCGACCTCGTTGAACGCGATCGCCTGCGCGCCTTCGCGCGACGTCGTCGCCATCGCGAGCACGCGTTTCACAAACAGCGGATATTCGATGCCAAACAGCAGCGCCTGCATGCCGCCCATCGAGCCGCCGATCACCGCGTGGAGCTCGCTCACGCCGAGATGATCGAGCAACAGCTTCTGCGCGCGCACCATGTCGAGGATGGTGACGAACGGAAACGACACGCCGTAGGGGCGTTCGGTCGCGGGGTTGATCGAAGACGGACCGGTCGAGCCCTGACAGCCGCCGAGCACGTTGGCGCAGACGACGAAAAAGTGATTCGTGTCCACGGCCTTGCCGGGACCGATGAGATTATTCCACCAGCCCGGTTTGCGATCGGTGGGCGAGTGCACGCCGGCGCAGTGATGGTCGCCGCTCAGCGCGTGGCAGATGAGGACGACGTTGTCGCGCGTGCCGTTGAGCGTGCCGTAGGTTTCGTAGCGAAGCGTGAAACCGGGCAGCGTCTGGCCGCTCTTGAACGTGAACGGCTGCGCGTAAACGAAATCGTGAGGCACGACGATGCCCACCTCGCCGGGAGCGAGGAGATCGGGGCGGACTACTTCCGTCGTATCATCAGTCATGCAGGCGAGATAACGTCGTCTGACGAGTAACGCGACTCAAGGGTGCGCTTTGTCATCACCGCTCATGCCAGCACGTGGCGCGATCCGTTGCGCTCCGTGGCGCGACACGATGCGAACACGGGCGCGACTCGAGCCGCACTTTGTCCCGACCCGGTGCGCACCTTGTCGCGACGTGGTGCGGACCTTGGCTCGACTTGGGACGGACAGGGGGGCGACTCAGACTTCGCGCGGTGCTCACTGCACGGCGGCGCTCGTGGCTTCGTCGAGTTCCTCGTTGGAGAAGACGTGTTGCACGTCGTCCATCTCCTCGAGCACGTCGTGAAGTTTCGTGAGCGTTTGCGCGGTCGCGACGTCGTTCACGGGCACGGTGGTCGTCGGGATGTAGGCGATTTCCGCGTTTTCCGTTTTGATGCCGGCGTGCTCAAGCGCGTGTGCGACCTTGTCGAAGAGATTGATCGCGCAGCGGATTTCGAAGCCTTGTTCGCTGGCGATGACGTCGTCGGCGCCGGCTTCGAGGGCGATTTCCATGAGCTTGTCCTCGGTCGTGGTTTCTTTCGCGACGAGGAACTGGCCGGCGTGGAGAAACTGAAACGCGACGGCGCCGGTGCTGGCGAGATTGCCGCCGTGGCGGGCGAAGGCGGAGCGGACTTCCTGCGCGGCGCGGGTCTTGTTGTCGGTCGTGACTTTCACGACGAACGCGACGCCGCCGGGGCCGTAGCCTTCGTAAGTGATCTCCTCGAACACGACGCCGGGGAGTTCGCCCGTGCCCTTCTTGATGGCGCGATCGACGTTGTCGGCGGGCATGTTGGCGTCGCGCGCTTTCAGCAGCAGCGTGCGCAGGCGGGCGTTGCCGTTGGGATCACCGCCGCCAGCTTTGGCGGCGAGCGTGATGTCGCGCGAGAGGCGGGAGAAGACTTTGCCTTTGCGCGCGTCGGTGACGGCTTTGAGGCGTTTGACTTTGGACCACTTGTTATGGCCTGCCATGGGCGAACAAGGTGCTGGGAGAGCGGAGAGTTGAGGGTTGAGAGCTGAGAGTGGGTGAGACGGCGGGATCGGGAGATCCCGCTCGCGAAGTTACTTTTTCTTCTTCGGCGTCACGTTCTTCATCGGGCGGGCAAACGCACCAGCGGTCGCAGCGGCGGCGGTGCCGGCGCCCTGCGGGCCGGGCTCATCCTTCATGCGATTGATGATGAGTTGCTGGCCGATGGTGAAGAGACCGTTGACGGTCGAGTAGAGCGCGAGCGCGCAGGAGAAGTTGTAGCAGAAGAGGGTGAAGATGTAGGGCATGAACTTCATCATCTTCATCTGCGCGTTGTCGACGGAGGGCGACGGCGTGAGGCGCATCTGGATGACCATCGTCGCACCCATGAGCAGCGGGAGGATGTTGATCGGCAGGCCCCAGATGTGCGCGATCGTGTCGGGCGCGGAGAGATCGGTCGCCCACAGGAACGGCTGGAAGCGCAGCTCAGCGGTGCTTTGCAGCATCGAGAAGAAGCCGATGAAGAACGGAATCGTGATGAGCACCGGGAGGCAGCCGCCGAGCGGGTTCACCTTGTGCTTCTTGAAGAGCTCCATCGTGGCCTGCTGGAGCTTCTGCGGGTTGTCTTTGAACTTTTCCCGGATGGCCTGCATCTCCGGCTGGATCTTGGCCATGCGCTTGGCGGACTTCGACGCGGCGAGCGTGAAGGGCACGAAGACGATCTTGAGGAAGAGCGTCGTGATCACGATGGCCCAGCCCCACGCCCACGTGGCGTTCGGGAACCAACCGTGCACGGCGGACATGATCGTGAGCAGGAGCTGGCTGAACCACTTGAAGAAGCCGAACTGCATCACGCGGTCTTCGTTGGACTTGAAGATGTCGCCGTTGGAGAGGCGGCTGTATTCCTTCGGGCCGACGTAGAAGTTGGCGCCGATGGTCGTCTCGCCGCCGGCGGGAAGCGCGGTGAGGTCGAACTGCGCGGCGCCCGCGATACCGTAGGCGTTGTGGTCGGTGTCGGGCAGCGAGGGGAAGAGCTTCACGCGGCGCGTGATCGTGCCGGCAGCGGGCTCATCGGGCGTGAGGATCGTGGAGAAAAACTGGTTGCCCACCGTGGCCCACACAACCGGGCCGCCGCTCGTGAGCGACGGACGTGCGTCGTGTCCACCGATGAAGCCGAGGAAGCCGTTGCTCGCCTCGAGTTCGCTGCGGGCGTGGAACTTCTGGTCGCTGCCGTTGGAGTAGCCGGTGGTGAGTTTGAGGCCGAGATCGCTGGCGTTGGTCGGAGCGGCGGTGCCGAGGCTCAGCGCCACGCGCGGCATCGCGAGCGACTGGTCGGCGAGATTGCGGAACGTCGTCTCGTGACGCAGGCGATACGGGTCCTGGTTGGCTTCGCCACTGCGGAAGAGCGTGTAGCGGCGCGTGACTTCGATGCGCCCGTCGAAGACAGCACGGAAAACGACCTGGTTGGCGGTCGAAGAGACGAGCTCGAACGGCGTGTTGCGATCGAGGCCCGGCAGATCGACGAACGCGAGCATCGGATCGGCGTGCAGCGCGTTGAAGACGAACGGCTCCGTGCGGCCTTTTTCCGCCGGATACTTTTTGAGCGCGATATCGCGGATGGCGCCGCCGAAGTTGGTGAAGTTCACCGCGACGAATTCGTTTTCGAGCGTGACGATCTTCGCCTCGGCCGCGTCGGACGAGACCGCCGCGAAGGCGGACGACGGCACCTGCGCGGGCGTCACGCCCACGGGCTGGGCCGATTCCGGCAGCGTCGTGGAACCGGGAGCGGTCGCCGGAGTGGCGGGCGCATTCGGCTGCGAAGGCGCCAGGCGGCTGCCGAACCACATGCTGAGGAGCGCGGCGATGATGAAAAAGATGCCGATGGCGGTGTTCTTTTTGTCCATGAAAAGTGAGGGGAGGGAAACGGAAGCGATGCGCTTACGCGCGCGCCGGAGCGGGGGGGGGGGGGGGGGGGGG
>Ga0182793_1000284_pt1 | contig 43609 bp, 25 predicted proteins | sample Passage237A_FD_130498 | JGI IMG/M metagenome (GOLD analysis project Ga0182793, IMG submission 130498) | Cellulose adapted compost microbial communities from Newby Island Compost Facility, Milpitas, CA, USA - Passage2 37A (version 2) (version 2) ... | reverse complement strand
GTGTGCGTGATCCAGAGTGGCTCGGCCAGCGCGGCCGAGCTGGTGAGCTTGACGGTGCTGTAGCCAGCCTTGGTGACGGTGGCGCGAACCTGCAGGACGGTGCGATAGTCGGCCGCAACCGGCTTGTAGGTGGCCTTGGTAGCGTTCTTGATGGCCTTGCCGTTGCGGAGCCACTGCCAGGCGACCTTCACGCCGGGTTCGGTGATCGAATCCGTTGGCAGCGCGGCGGTCAGCACGACCGGGCTGGTTGCTGGCCAAGTGAACGTCGGCTGCAGGCGCTGACCCTGAATCACACCGATGGCAACCTTGTTCGTCTTCTTGGTTGTTCCGGTGTAGGGCACGTGGGCGCCAGCCTTCGCAGTGACCTTGACGCTCAGTCGCTTGCCCTTGTCCGACTTGGTGACCTTGTAACTGATCGCAGTTGCGCCCTTAATCTTCTTGCCGTCGCGGTACCACTGGTACGCGTTCCGCGCGTCGACGACCTTGCCACTCGCCGAGTACGCTCCTTGCTGCACCTGCAGGGTGTCACCCACCTTCGGCGACGGGTTGTTGATCGTCGGCGGCACGTCCGCGCTGACGGCGTAGACAGCCGCTGGCGAGGTGGCGACACGCGTGCCGCCGTCCTGCAGCACCATGCCCGACAGCCCCACGGTGACGCGCACCTTGATCTGCTTGGTGCGGTCCGAGGTGGACAGCTTGAACGTGCTCTTCGTGGCGTTCTTGACGGCCTTACCGTTGCGATACCACTGGTACTTGAGCTTCAGGTCAGGATGCGTCCAGCCGGCGACGACCGCCGTCAGGCTCGCGCCGTCTGCATTGATCTGCACGACACCGGCGGTGTTGATGATGCCCGCTTCGGTCGGGCCAGAAATCACCTGCGAGGTGGCCGACTTGCTCTGGTTCTTGGAACCTTTGGCGGTGATCTTGACCCGCAAGCAACGCTGCAGGTCGCTCTTGGTCAGCGTGTACTGAGCCTTGGTGGCGCCACTGATCTTGCTGAACGAGGGCGTACAGGCGCCATTCTTCACGCCGCTACGCTGCCACTGGTAGCTGAACTTGCTCCCCACCCAGTCCTCAGTGAGCGTTGCGAAGGCCACGTCGCCAACGCGAGTGACCTCGTCCTCCAGCGGGCCGTATCGAGTCACCCCGATGATGATCGACCCCACCGCCGGAATGACGGTCGCGCTCTTGGTCACAGCTGGCGCAGCGGGCACCGGTTCAGTCGCGTCGACCTCGGGTACCACCGGAACCGCAACGGCTGGGGCCGGAGGGGCCGGCTCTGCGGCACCGTCGGGCGCTTCAATCTCGGTTGGCTCGGGCAGCTCGCTAGCGGCGGCCGCAGGCGCAATAAGCCCGAGCACCAGGGCGAGGCTGGCAGCCGAGGCCATACCGAAGCGGTGCGTGGAACGCGTCATGCTCTCTATTTCCTTACTGGGGTTCAACCCTGCTTCTGGGCGCAGGGAGCGCCCCCGGCGCACTAGCGCCCAGCCACAACTGCCAAGCAGTGATGGAGTCGCTGACGAGGAGCGACGACGGAAGATAGCCACATGAGTATGCGGTGGCGCACTGTCACCCCCAGGTGCGTATACCGTAACGGGCACGCATCTGCAGCGCCCAGTAGGTAGTTTCCCCTATTGTCGAACAAAAGAGAATACCCTCCAGGGAACGCAGGACGCTCCCGACCCGCGCGGGGGCGGAAGCGTCCTGCGCGCTGCTGACTACTTGACCTTGAGTTTGTTCGAGGTGCGGGTCACTGGCAGGTAGGTGTTCGACCGGTGCGTGGAGGTCACCTTCGCGGTGATGGTCTTCCCCTTGTCGGCGGCCACGAGGGTGTAACTGGTGTTCGTGGCACCGGTGATCTTCTTGCCGTCGCGGTACCACTGCACTGCCTCATCCACCACGTCGGTCGAACCGTTGCAATTCGCGGCCACGCCGGTGAAGGCGGCATTGATCATGTAGCTCGCCTCGGTCGCATTCGCGCAGTAGCGGGTCGAAGCGCCGGTGGCCCGGGCCGTGACCTCACTTTGTGCGTAGTTCGCGACCAGGGTCTGTCCGACCTGCGGGGTACCCGATAGTGAGACCGAGGAGGCGTGCACGGTCTGGTTGGCCGCGAGGGTCTGGGTCTCGAAGTTCGCGTAGCCCGACTTGCTGATCACGATCCGCAGTTGGATCTTCTTGCCCGCGTCCGTGCTGGTGAGCGTGTAGTTCGCCTTGGTTGCGTTCTTAATTTTCGAACCATTGCGGTACCACTGGTAGCTGCGCTTCGCGGTGGTGTCCGCGACGCCGTCGCTGCCGATGGCCGGGGCCTGCATGATGGGCTTACCCGAGCCGGTGGGCGCCTGGACCTTGTATGCCCGGTTCGTGCGCATGGCCTGCAGCGTGCCGCTGGGGAACGCGGCCTGCCCGATCTTGACCGTTGCCACGCTGGTCACTGTGGTGCCCAGGTAGCCCACGCGGCTGAACTTCACCCGCAGCGTGATCTTCTTGCCCACGTCTGCCGAGGTGAGCACGTAGCTCGTCCCGGTGGCCCCGGTGATGACCTTGCCGTCCCGCAGCCACTGATAGGCGGTGACGATTGAGGCGCCCGTGTTGGTGCCGGTAGTCGTCGGCGTGATGCTGGTGGTCGAAATCGTGTTGCCGACCGCCGGCGTTCCGTTCAGGTTGCGGTCCCAGGTGTACAGCACCGAGTCCAGCGACGCGGCACGGAAGGCCGAGTAGACCACAACCTTGTTGTAGCCGGTCTTGGTGGCCGTGAGGCGCACGGTGATCGACTTGCCATAGTCGGCGGCCACCGGGGTGTAGGTGCTCTTGGTGGCCTTGCTGATCGCCTTGCCGTCCCGCAGCCACTGCCACGCGAACTTCACACCGGTGTCGGTGAAGGAGCCCGCAGTCACCGTTGCCGTGAGCTTGCGCGTGTTGATGTCCTTGGTGACGGTCGGCCCGACCTTCGTGCCAGCTAGGGTGCCGTAGACGACCTTGCTGGTCTTGGCTGAGGTGAGCGTCAGCGGCAACATGGCACCGGATGAGGCGGTGACCTTCACCGAGATCTGCTTGCCCCGGTCGGCCGACACCAGCTTGTAGGTCGATGCCGTCGCGCCCTTGATGTTCTTGCCGTTGCGCAGCCACTGGTACTTCAGCGTCGGTGCGACCACGGTGTTGCTCGAGCCGCGGTAGATGGTCGGCACGCTGACACCGAGCTGGATGCCCACGGCCGGCGTGCTCGGCGAGGTGATCGTCACCGGGTTGACGTTCCGCAGGTAGTACTCACCGGCGGCCGAGGTCGCGACCAAGGTGCCGGAGCCAGTGGCGACATAGCCCGATCCCACCGTGACACGCACCGAGATCAGCTTGCCCTTGTCGGAGCTGGTCGGCTTGTACGTCGACTTGGTGGCGTTCTTGATCGCCGAACCGTTGCGCAACCACTGGTACTTCAGCGGCAGGCCGACGTTGCGCCAGCCGCCGACGATGGCCTGCAACGTACTGCCGCTGGCGTCGATCGAGACGGAACCCGTCGTATCGACGATGCCCGGCCCCGACGGGCCGCTGTAATACTTGGTCGACCATGCGCTCTTGGACGACTGACCGCTAATCTTGCCGGTTACCTTCACCCGCAAACACTTCCCACGGTCCGCGTTGGCCAACTGGTAGGTCGCCTTCGTCGCGCCCGAAATCTTCGACAGGCTCGTGCTGCACGCATACCCGTAGGACTTGCTGCGGTACCACTGATAGCTATACGAGTCGGCGCGCCAGTCAGCCCCCAACACCGCGCTGTAGCGATCCCCAACCAGGACGTTGCCGCCATATTCGTATTCAGTGTCCAAGGTCACCGAAACTTTGCCCGCCTGGACAGTCTGCTTCCCCCGCGAGACCTTGATCACTGCCTCGTTTGCGGTGATGCTCTCGACCTTGACCGTAATGTCGCGGTGGGTGAAGGTCTCGCCCGCTAGGTACGTCCAGCGGTCGACGCCCCCAACCTTCCTACTCAACAGGTAGGTACCGTCGCCCGCGGCGGCTTTGGCTGCTTTCCCGTCGTAATAGACGCCGGGTGATGCGAGTACACGCACTGCCGGCACCGTCGACAGAAAATAACCATCATTCGGGTCACTGGCTTTGTTGTGGTGGCCGTCGTCGCCAGCGCGGTTGCGGAACTCGATCGTAAAGTCGAAGCGCTCCTTGTCGCTGACCACCACGGCCCGCAGGCCGGTGTATCCACTCATTGGCTTCAGCGTGTAGGTCTTGGTACCAGTCCCGGCGACAGCGTAATCGGTGCCCTTGGCCCAGAACCCTGCTCGGATTGCCGCGGCGGAAGACAGTGAGCCACTCAGTTTGCCCGATTGGCCGTAGCCCATGGCATCAACGGCGTCACCATACTCCCACGCGTCACAACCAGCGTTCAGGAGGGTGTACGACACCATGAGCGGGCTCGACGTGGAGCAGCGCAGCACATTGCCGTGGCCGAAGGACAGGTTGTGACCGAGCTCGTGCGCGAGGGTAGCCTTGCCGTCGTTGTTGTCGCCGCCGATGGACCAGAGATGGCCGCTGTCATTCGCCGACCAACCGACCGATCCCATACCTAGAATGCCATTGCACTTTGTGCCAGTCGGGAACAGCACGACGAGGTGGTCACCAGTGGTGTACCGGAACTGGGTGGCGATGCGAATGCGGTTCCAGAACTGGGTCAGCGCGGTGCTCGCATTATTCTCCGCATTGGTTGAGCTCGCGGGGTTATGACAGTTGTAGTAGTCGTCACGCGGAAGCGTTTGCACGCTCGCCCGGCTAAACGTAATCTTCCCCTTTGACTGATTACTCCAGAACTGCGAAACATAGTCCGTCATCGCGTTAGTGTCTGCCGCGGCAATGTTGCTGGTGGTCGGCCCGTTCTGCTGACCCAACTGGTCCGCGGTCGAGACGTACCTCGGGGCTGTCAACACGTAGTGAATACGATGATTCTGCTTCGCAGGGGCAAAGACATTTCCCATCGCAGCAACCTGCCGAGGCTTCCTCACAGACACTGCCGTGAACGCCCCGTTGGCGGACTGCCAGTCGTTCAGGGTCCGGAGGTCCTCGAGCCCGTCTCCAGTGAGCACGAGGCCCGGAGGGAGGGTCAGCGTCACCTCGAGCGTGTCGGACAGGTCCGACTGGGTGGGGATGCCGGTGACGTCAACCGTCAGGAAGCCAAGCCCTTGAACCTCAAGCTGCCGGATCGCCGTTGCAGGAGCGTCCTCATCTGCGTGCGCCTCCCCATGCTCACCGGAGGCTTCGTACTCGTCCAGGTGCGAGAAGGTCACGAAGCGGCCGACATAGGTCACCGTCGCGTCGCCGGCGGCCGGAGCGGGCAACTCGGGCACGACGGCGGGGTCCGCGTCGAGCGCTGCCGCATCATCCGCGGCCGGGTCCGCCGCGGGGGCGTCCTGATCGGCCGGATCGGTGACATCGGCACCCAAGTCCGGGTCCGAGTCGTCCACCGAGTCCGTGGTGTCGGTGCCGGGATCGACCACCGCCTCGCCGGAATCCAGATCCACCAGAGCGTATGCAGTGCTCGGCGTGACGATCGTCGTCAACGCCAGCAGCGCGGCAGCGGCCGAAGCCACCAGCCGCGCGAGCGACCAATTGCGCACAGTTCCCCCCAAGGGCAATTACCCGAGGACACGTCGGGTCGCGTGTCCAATAGGTAGTTTCCCCTACTGGAGCGGAAAAACAAACCCGCAGCGGCAATTTGTCGTGGCTGCGCCACCCACTCCGGCTCGCCGCTCGCGCGGAGCCTGCCCAGTCGGCTGCTCTGGCTACTGCACCTTCGCCGACTTGGCGCTGGTCTTGCTCGCCGTCAGCAACTGTGCGTCCTTGACAGTCACCTTGACCGTGATGCGCTTGCCCTTGTCGGACTTCGTCAGGGTGTAGCAGTCCTTGGACGCGCCCTTGATCGCCTTGCCGTCGCGGTACCACTGGTACGAGACGACGGCCTGCGACGCATTCGCCAGGGAGTAGGACACCGACAGTTGCTGGCCTACCTTCGCCGTGCCGATGATCTTCGGCGCAGCACTGAACTGCACGGTGTAGTTCTTCGAAACAGTCGTGCTGGTCGACGTATAGGCCTTCTTGGAGTACGAGACCTTGACCTTGATGCTCTTGCCCGCATCCTTACTCTGGTTCAACGTGTACGCCGACTTCGTCGCGCCCGAAATCTTCTTGCCGCTGCGGTACCACTGGTACTTCACGGTGGTGCCAGCCACGTCGGCGCGGTTGTCCGCCGAGGCAGTGAGCTTTCGACCCACCTGCGTGACCGTCACGGCCGGCTTCGGCAGCACCCCCTTGGCGACCTTCTTCAGCGCTGCATGCCGCAGCGTGGTGCTGTACGGGGTCAGCTTGTCCGAGGGGTTCGTGTAGCGAATCCGGACGTCGACCGTCTTGCCCAGGTCAGCAGCGCTCACCACGTACGTGTCGGAGGTTGCGCCCGAGATCGCCTTGCCGCCGCGGTACCACTGGTAGGTCACGACGGGGGTGTAGCCGAGGGAGCCGTGGAACACCTGCTGGCCGCCCTGGCCGCCGTCCGTGCTCTCGCGCACGGGGCGCACGGTCGAGCTGTCGGCCCACAGTGTCTGTCCAACGCGTGGCGCGGTCACCGCAGCATCCCCCGAACGCACGACCAGCGCGCCCTCGAAGGTGATGCCGGGGTTCTGCGAGATCGAGGTACGGCTGATGGCGCGGTCTGGGCTCTTGACCGCCGGAGTGGCGCGGACCGAGATGCGCTTGCCTGCGTCAGCGGGGGTGGACTGGTAGCTGGCACCAGTCTGCTTGCTGATCGCGACGCCGTCTCGCAGCCACTGGTACTTCCAGCCGACGCCCCGTGTGCTCGACCACGGCGAGGCGGTGAACCGACCAGTGTTGGGGTCGAAGCCGATGGTGACCCACCCGGTCTCCACCCACTCGCGTGCGATCTTGCTGGAGTACGTCTTGCTCGCTGACACGCCGTTGAGCGTGCCGGTGACCTTGACCTTGACGGTGTTGGCGTAGATCTTCTTCAGGCCCGAGGCCGTCTTGGACGTGGGCACCGTGTAGGTCGGCTTCGTTGCCCCCTTGACTGCCTTGCCGTCGTAGTACCACTGGTACTTGTAGGTCACTCCCGTCGCCGGGGTCCAGTCACTGAGTTCGACGCTGAGGACCGCACCCGGAGTCGGCCGCGGGGTGATGGTTCCCGAGCCTGCCTTCAGCGCGTGTAGCTGGAGCTTGAGGCTGTGGGTCGTGTTGTACAGGCGGTAGTCGGTGACACTGTACTCCGGCGAGATGCCAGACCAGCGCAGGGTGGATCCCACGTAGCCGCGCAGCACGAAACGGATGTGGGTGGCCGGAGTCTCGTAGTACTCGCCGACGAGCAGCGAGACGTCCTCCAGCCGCATGTCCTGGGTCTGTCCCTGGCTGGTGGCGAATTCGAAGTCCGGTTCCGACATCCACGGGAACGTTTGCCAGACCCCTCCGACACGGTTCTGCACCTCGACCCGCAAGCGTTCCATCCCGGCCGGGATGGACGCGAGCTTGAAGGAGTAGGAGAACTGCTCCGAGCGGATGGCGGGATAGTCAAAGTCCACGGCTGCATCCGGCGCCTGGAGCTCTGCCCACGTGTAGGTGCGCTGCGTCGGCAGCGCATGCTGGTGGCCGTGGTTGGACCGCGGCTGCAGCACGAGCGTCACCTCGGCATCCGCAAACGCCGCCAAGTCCGCGCGGATCGGCAGCATCAACAGGGCGTCCCGATACGGGCTCCCCGGGGTCAGGCAGACCGGGGACCGGAACTGCTGGCTCGGATCCGACTTGGGACCCGAGATCAACTGCACCAACGAATTTGCCGGCGCGTAGTACGTGGTGTGGATCGGCAGGTTCAGCGGGACCGTGGCGATGTCGCGGAGACCGGCCGGATTCGCGGTGTCAGCGACACAGCCGTGCAGGGCGTACTCCTCAAGCGGGGCCTCATCGGCGAGGGCCGGGCTGACGACCAGGCCGGTTGCCGCCAAGGCGGCGGTGGTGGCGACAGTGGCAATTGAGCGCAAGCGGGTGCTGAACGACATTGGCGGCGAGTCTCCTGAACGCATGAGCGCCACCCACCCCAGTGTTCGCCGCAGCGTCCCCCCGGCGCGCCACGCGATGCGTGAGAGCGCTTCCACTCACCTAGATTATCGCGCTTCAGTGCAGAAATGCGTCACAGTTTCGCAAAGTTACAAGGCTCGCGGCGCCATGCAGTGGGATCGCACAGTCAGGCCGCACCGCCGAACACAACGAGGGGCCGAGCGGCAAGCGCTCGGCCCCTCGTCACACCGTTCCGCTAGTGTGCTGCCCCAGGCAGCAGTTCCCGCACCTGCCGCATCACCTCAGTGAACTCGTCGGACAGCGGGTCGCGGGGGTAGCCGAGCGGGACCTTCCCCTCTGGCGGGTTGCCAGCCATGCCCGCCTGGAGGGCGATGACACGGTCACCGAGGTAGACCGCCTCATCGAGGCTGTGGGTAATGAAGAGCACCGTACTGTTCGTCTCGCGACGGATCCGGGTCAGCTCCTCGTGCATGATGCCGCGCTGGATGGCGTCTAGGGCACCAAACGGCTCATCCATCAGCAGCAGGGCAGGCTCAAGGGCCAAGGCCCGGGCAATCGAGACGCGCTGCTGCATACCGCCGGACATCTTGTAGACGGCACGCTTGGACACGGCACCGAGGCCCACGATCTCGAGGAAGTGCTGCGCCCGGTCAAGGCGTTCCCGCTTCCTCATGCCAGACAACTTCAGGCCCAGCGCAACGTTCTCCAAGGCGTTCAGCCATGGCAGCAACGAGTAGTCCTGAAAGACGACGGCGCGATCGGGTCCCGGGCGCTTGACCTGCTGGCCGCCGACAATGACTTCGCCTGACGTCGGCTGGTCGAAGCCCGCCACGATGTTCAGCAGCGTCGACTTCCCGCAACCGGAGGGGCCGATCACGACGACACATTCGCCGTGCGCAATATCGAGGTCCAAGCCGCGCAGGACAGTGTTCTCGCCGGCATCCTCGGTGACGAAGGTGCGAACGACGTTCTTGATCGAGACGACAGGTTCTGGGGTCTGGTTAGCCTGCATGAATGCTCGTCTCCCGATGCCACTTGAGGGTGAAATGCTGGACAATCACGACGATCCGGTCCGTGAGGTAGCCGAGCAATCCCAGCGACACCATGGCGGCCATGATCACGTCGTACCGGCCCATCGAGTAGGCATCGTGCAGGGTGTAGCCGAGGCCGGCGCGGACGTTACCCATTTCGGCGACGACCACGAGGACCCAGGACAGGCCGGCGCCGAGGCGGAGGCCGATAAAGATGTTCGGCAGGGCCGACGGCAGGACAAACTGCCCCAACAACTGCACCGTGTTGCCGCCCAGCATCCGGCCCACTCGCAGCAGCGAACCCTTCACACCGCGCACGCCCTCCAGCGTGTTGACGAAGATTGGGAAGAACGCGCCGAGCGCGATCAGGAACACTGCGCCCTGGAAGCCGAAGCCGAAGAAGACCAGGGTGAGTGGCACCCAAGCCGTGCTGGGGACCGGGCGCAGAATCTGGACCAGCGGATCCACCATCTCGCCGATCCAGCGGAAGTAGCCAGCCAGAATGCCGAGCACGACGCCCAGCACAGCAGCGACCAGGAACCCGACCAGCACGCGGCTACCGGAGTTCAGGAACGCCTCCCACCACGTTCCGTCGTAGGGGCCAGGGCCAGTGCCCACGAACCAGGTGACCAGCGCCTCGATGACATCGCTGGGGTATGGCAGACGCTTGACCCAGCCAAAGCTGGTGGCGCACCACCACACGATGACGACGGCGACCGGCAGCACCAGGCCGAGGCCGATGCTGCGGAGCCGCTTGCTCCATCGAGGTGTGTTCACGGTTCAGTCCTTACACGGAACGGGTGGGAGGCAAATCCCAAGGGGGTACTACTTGCTGAGCGCCTCAACGAACGAGGTGTTGACGTAGCCGTCAACCTCACCGCTCAGGTCGCGGCTGAGGATGCCGAGCTCGAACTGCACCTTGGCCAGGGCCTTGGTCTGCTCGACGCCGAGGTCGATCTCGTAGCGGTTGTTTGAGAGGGCGGCCTCGATGATGGCGCGCTCGACACCCATCAGCTCCATGCCGACCGAGATCTCGAATTCCTTGTCACCGGCAAGCTCGTCCGAGGCGATCTTGATGGTGCGTACGAAGCCGGCAGCAGCCTCCGGGTTCGCCTCTGCCCACTCGCGGTTGGCAACGAAGATGGTGTTGATGTCACCGGCCGGGCTGTTGTACGGCTTGCTGAAGAAGGTTGCGGTACCGTCAGCGGCCATGATCGAGGCGAAGGTCTCCATGGTGAAGGCGCCGTCGAATTCGCCCAAGCGGATGCCCTCAGCGTGCTGTGCGAAGTTGGTGATGTTGATCAGCTCGACCTGCGTGTTCACGTCGATGCCGTTCTGCGCGAACTCCAGCACACCCAGGGCTTCGTTGATCGAGCCACGCGACGCCGCGATCTTCAGCTTGCGCTCGGCCAGGATTGCCTTCAGACCGTCCCAGTCCTCAGGCTGCAGGCCCAGCTCGGTCGAGAGCATGATGCCGGTGTTGCCGCGGGTGTTGCCCGAGATCTGCACCAGCTCGTCGCCGTTCTCGATGGCGCGCAGCAGGTGGACCGGGGTCAGCATGCCAACATCGATCTGGCCGGTGACCAGCGCGGTCTGCACGTCCACCGCGGTGGTGAACAGGGTCGACTCGATGGTCACGCCCTCGGGAGCAACCTGGTCTGCACGGTAGGCGGCGAGGTCGGCGGTCGACTTCAGCCAGCCGAGGCGAATGGTGACGTCGCCGTCTTCGGCCGGAGCGGACGCCTCGGGGGCGCACGCGGCGAGGCCCGCGACGAGGGCGACTGGCAGAGCCAGAGCGGCCAGGCGGCGCAGTGCAGACTGCTTCATGGGTGCTTCTTTCTGTTGCTATGGATTGCAGGCCGAGCCCGATGGCAAGCCTGTGGTTCCCTACCGCGCGCGGTGCGGCTACGCGGAAGGACGATAAATAAACACCTTCATGGGCGAAGGGTTGTGGTTGTTGGTGACGGACCGATCCGAAGGGCAGGCCGACGCCGAGAGGATGATGCGACGCTCGGCCCGCAGCTCGACATAGTCGCCAGGACGAGAGGGTGAGGGGTCCAGGACCACCTTGCCGTCCTCGTCGTGGTAGAGCGCCAGGAAGACCGTGAAGGCCCCCTCTTGCAGGTCATCAGCGGTCATGCCGTAGGCCTGCATGGAGTTGACGAGGTTGCTGCGGCAGTTCGGCGAACCCTCGACGTTCCAGCGAAGTTCATTCACTGCGTCCGAGCAGTACCCACCATCGGTGGCAATCACGCCCAGGGTGTCCGCAACGCAGGTGACGAGCTTCTCACCATTCTTGGCGTAGACCGACATTCCCACCGGGATGCCGCCGGTGCCGTTCGCAAGGGTGGTGTTACTGATCGACGTGCAGTTCTTGATGTTCTCTGCGTCGTAGAGCAGCACGTCCATGACCTGCTGACCGAAAATGTTCTGAATCCGGATGACTTCTCCCGGCTCAACGACGCGGGCGCGCAGGAAGCCGCGGGCTGGGACGTAGGCGTCCACCCGGATCTCACCCGGGATGTCGTCGCTGCCAAAGCGGCGGACCTCATCATCGAGGGCTCGAACTTCGCCCGGCCCCCAGTAGGTCTTCAGATCTGCCTTGGTCACAATGCTCCGTTCTTTGCCCCGGCGGAGCTCGTCAGCCCCGGACTCTTGGCGAGTCGCTGCCGGCGCGACGGCATACCGGACGCGACGACACAAGCCACCCCTTGGATTCCAACAAATTTCGGCGCACTCTGCACGTTTTGTCCGGGATACTAGACATATGTCCCCTGTCGAGCGCAACCAGGTCGGCACCGCGAAGGCGCCCGCAGCAAGCGCTGTCTTGGAGATCTTGTCGTTCCTGGCGAAGCAGTCGCGCCCCACCTCAGCGACCGCGGTGATGCGCGCTCTGGGACTACCTCGATCGACCACATACCAGCTCCTGGGCACCTTGATCGAGGCCGGCTTCGTGATGCACCTGCGTGCCGAGCGCCGGTACTGCTTGGGCTTCGCCGCCATCGAGGTCGGTGCCGGGTTCGGCTACCAGCAACCTTTGGTTCGGTTTGGCCGCGCTCTGCTCGCACCCCTGGTCGCTCGGGTCGGGCACACCGCTCACATCTCAGTCCTACACGGTCGAGACACGCTCTACGTCGTCGAGGAACGTGCGCCGCGACGCCCTGCACAGGTCACCGATGAGGGGGTCACCCTGCCAGCACATCTCACCGCGAGCGGCCGCGTGATCCTGGCAGCCCTGCCGCCGCAGCAGGTGCGTGCACTGTTTCCCGATGCTGACTCGTTCGGTGATATGGCGGGCCGACTGCCGAACTCCCCAGCGTCTCTCAGCCGCATCCTCGCCGAAGTCCGCCGCCTCGGCTACGGCTTTGAAAACGATGACGTGACGCCCGGAGTCGCTTCGATCGCATGTGGCGTCTACGATCCCGGCGGCATGCCGATCGCTGCGATCGCTGTCACGTACTACGCCGATCAAGTCGGCGCTCCCGGTCAATTCACTGTCGAGGACATCGTCGCGCAGGTGTCCCGGACCGCCAGTGAGTTGCAGCGTCGCTTGACCGGTCGAGCGCAGTTGCCCGCAGCTGTTGACGTGGAGCGGCCTCCGCGGCTTCGCGGAACTCAGTCGATGGTGCGCGGTGGCTAGCGCTAGCGGTCCTTCCTCGCACTCGCGCGTCCGATGGCCCCGACCCGAGTACCAACGAGTCGCACCACCCTCAGGCAACCGCAACGCGCTGCACGGTGATCCTCAGGCATGGTCAACGTGGTGAGCAATGAGAGCGGGCTGCACCTGCTGGCCACCGTGGTGGCCATTCGAGCCGCCTGCACGCCGGGGGAGAAGCCCTTGGCGTCGACACAGAAGGCGTTCGTTCCGAAAGCCCAGCGCGTGCTGAAGAGCGAGGAGTCTCGCCTGGCGCGGGTGGCTGCTCCGCCGCGATGCAACCAATGGACCTTGACCGTGGTGTGAATCTCCGTCAGACCGGCGCAGAGAACGGGATCTGCCCGTGCACCATGTACCGACTGCGCGGATGTACTCCTCCGCTACCTGCACCGGTGCCGAGCCCAGAAACGACTGTGGGCCGGTCCCGAAGGACCGGCCCACAGTGCGTGAGATCAGATCAATTACTTGATGATCTTGGTCACGGTGCCTGCACCGACGGTGCGGCCACCCTCGCGGATCGCGAAGCCCTGACCCTCTTCGAGGGCGACGGCCTGGATCAGCTCGACGGTGAACGACACGGTGTCACCCGGCAGAACGAGCTCGGTGCCCTCCTGCAGGGTGATGACGCCGGTCACGTCCGTGGTGCGGACGTAGAACTGCGGGCGGTAGTTCGAGTAGAACGGGTTGTGACGGCCGCCCTCTTCCTTCGAGAGGATGTATGCCTTCGCCTCGAAGTTGGTGTGCGGGGTAACCGAACCCGGCTTCACGACGACCTGGCCACGCTCAACGTCTTCACGCTTGATACCGCGGAGCAGCAGACCGGTGTTGTCGCCAGCCTGAGCCTCGTCCACCTGCTTGTGGAAGGTCTCGATACCGGTGACGGTGGTCTTCTGCAGCTCGCGGATACCGACGATCTCGACCTCGGAGTTGAGGGCGAGAGTACCGCGCTCGACCTTACCGGTCACGACGGTGCCACGACCGGTGATGGTGAAGACGTCCTCGATCGGCATCAGGAACGGCTTGTCGAGGTCACGAACCGGGGTCGGAACGTTGTTGTCGACAGCTTCCATCAGCTCGACGATCGAGTTGACCCACTTCTCGTCACCCTCGAGAGCCTTCAGGCCCGAGACGCGAACGACCGGAGCGTTGTCGCCGTCGAAGCCCTGCGAGCTCAGGAGCTCACGGACCTCGAGCTCAACGAGCTCCAGGATTTCCTCGTCGTCGACCATGTCGGCCTTGTTCAGGGCGACCAGCAGGTACGGCACGCCGACCTGGCGGGCGAGCAGCACGTGCTCGCGGGTCTGAGCCATCGGACCGTCAGTGGCGGCAACCACGAGGATTGCACCGTCCATCTGAGCGGCACCGGTGATCATGTTCTTGATGTAGTCAGCGTGGCCCGGCGCGTCAACGTGAGCGTAGTGACGGTTCGGGGTCTCGTACTCAACATGCGAGATGTTGATGGTGATACCGCGCTGGCGCTCTTCCGGAGCCGAGTCAATCGTCGAGAAGTCGCGAACGACGTTGACGTCCGACGGGTACTTATCGGCGAGAACCTTCGAAATGGCGGCCGTCAGGGTCGTCTTACCGTGGTCGACGTGCCCGATGGTGCCGATGTTGACGTGCGGCTTGGTCCGCTCGAACTTGGCCTTAGCCACTGTGTCCTCCTCAGGACGATCATGTAGAACGCAGCCGCGCGGCCGAACTCTACGGGGTTATCTGGTTTATGTTATCGGAAAAGTGGGTAGGGCTTCCGCAGAAGTCCTACTCGCCCTTCGCCTTCTGAACGATCTCGTCAGCGACGTTCTTGGGAACCTCGGCGTAGCTGTCGAAAGTCATCGAGTAGACAGCGCGGCCAGAGGTCTTCGAACGCAGGTCACCGATGTAGCCGAACATCTCGGACAGCGGAACCAGCGCACGAACGATCTTGATGCCGGTGGCGTCTTCCATTGCCTGGATCTGGCCACGGCGGGAATTCAGGTCACCGATGACGTCACCCATGTACTCCTCCGGAGTACGGACCTCAACGGCCATCAGCGGCTCGAGCAGGACCGGGTTGGCCTTGCGTGCGGCTTCCTTGAAGCCCATCGAGCCGGCGATCTTAAACGCCATTTCGGACGAGTCAACGTCGTGGTAGGCACCGTCGACGAGGATCGCCTTGACGCCAACCATCGGGTACCCAGCCAGCACACCTACCTGCATGGCGTCCTGGAAACCAGCGTCCACCGACGGGATGTACTCGCGCGGAACGCGGCCACCAGTGACGGCGCTCTCGAACTCGTAGCTCTTGTCGGCGGTCACTTCCATCGGCTCCAGCGTGAACTGGATCTTTGCGAACTGACCCGAACCACCGGTCTGCTTCTTGTGGGTGTAGTCGTGCTTCTCGACCGTGCGACGGATCGTCTCGCGGTAGGCCACCTGCGGCTTACCGACGTTCGCCTCAACCTTGAACTCACGCTTCATGCGGTCCACCAGGATGTCGAGGTGGAGCTCACCCATACCCTTGATGACCGTCTGGCCGGTCTCCGGGTTGTGCTCGGTGCGGAAGGTCGGGTCTTCTTCAGCGAGCTTTTGGATCGCCGCACCGAGCTTCTCCTGGTCAGCCTTGGTCTTGGGCTCGATGGCGACCTCGATCACCGGCTCCGGGAAGGTCATCGATTCGAGCACGACCGGCTTGTCAGCGTCGGCCAGGGTGTCACCGGTGGTGGTGTCCTTCAGACCAATCACCGCGTAAATGTGACCGGCGGTCAGCGAGTCAACCGGGATTTCCTTGTTGGCGTGCATCTGGAAGATCTTGCCGATGCGCTCCTTCTTGCCCTTGGTTGCGTTCACAACCTGAGCACCGGAGTCCAGCTGACCCGAGTACACACGGATGAAAGTCAGTCGACCGAAGAACGGGTGCACGGCGATCTTGAAGGCCAGTGCGGTGAAGGGGTCATCCTTCGAAGCCTTGCGCTCGATGATGATCTCTTCGTTGTTCGGATCGTGCGCCTCGATGGCCGGCACGTCGGCCGGCGACGGCAGGAAGTCCACCACTGCGTCCAGCATCGGCTGCACGCCACGGTTCTTGAAGGCCGAACCACACAGCACCGGGTACAGCTCGCCAGCGACGGTGAGCTTGCGGATGGCGCCCTTGATCTCAGCCAGGGTCAGTTCCTCGCCACCGAAGTACTTCTCGAGCAGGACCTCATCGCTTTCGGCGACGGTCTCAAGCAGCGTGGCGCGGTACTCCTCGGCCTTGTCCTTGAGGTCAGCCGGAATCTCCTGGACCTCGTACTTGGCGCCCATGGTCACGTCACCCTTGGCGTCACCCGGCCACACCAGGGCACGCATTTCGAGCAGGTCGACGACGCCGATGAAGTCGTTCTCAGCACCGATCGGCAGCTGCAGCACCAGCGGCTTGGCGCCGAGGCGGTTGATGATGGTGTCGACGGTGAAATAGAAGTCAGCGCCGAGCTTGTCCATCTTGTTGACGAAGCAGATGCGGGGCACGCCGTACTTGTCGGCCTGACGCCACACGGTCTCGGACTGCGGTTCAACACCTTCCTTGCCGTCGAACACTGCGACGGCGCCGTCGAGGACGCGGAGCGAACGCTCCACCTCAACGGTGAAGTCCACGTGGCCCGGGGTGTCGATGATGTTGATCTGGGTGCCGTTCCAGAAACAGGTCACCGCGGCGGAGGTGATGGTGATGCCGCGTTCCTTTTCCTGCTCCATCCAGTCGGTGGTCGACGCACCGTCGTGGGTTTCACCGATCTTGTGGTTCACGCCCGTGTAGAACAGGATGCGCTCGGTGGTCGTGGTCTTGCCAGCATCGATGTGGGCCATGATGCCGATGTTGCGGACCTTCGTGAGGTCGGTGAGCACGTCCTGTGCCACGGTGGTGTTCCTATCTGTTGCAGATCAAATTGGGTTCCGGGGATCCCGACGAGCCTTGACTGTGCAAGACCCGCGAAGCTTGGGTGCCTGGTGGAGCGGCGGACCGCTCCACCAGGACTTGACGTGCGTTCGCACGCACCGCGGGATTTACCAGCGGTAGTGGGCGAATGCCTTGTTCGACTCAGCCATCTTGTGCGTGTCCTCGCGACGCTTCACTGCGGCACCAAGGCCGTTCGAGGCGTCGAGAATCTCGTTCATGAGGCGCTCAGTCATCGTCTTCTCGCGACGTGCCTTGGCGTAGCTGGTCAACCAACGCAGGGCCAGGGTGTTGGCGCGGTGCGCCTTCACCTCAACCGGAACCTGGTAGGTCGAGCCACCGACGCGGCGCGAACGGACTTCGAGAGTCGGGCGGACGTTGTCGAGTGCCTTCTTGAGCACGACGACGGCGTCCTGACCGCTCTTGGCAGCAACACCCTCGAGCGCGCTGTAGACAATGCGCTCTGCCAGCGACTTCTTACCGTCGCGGAGGATCTTGTTGACCAACTGGGTAACAATTGGTGCGGAGTACACCGGGTCTGCGACCACGGGGCGCTTCTGCGCCGGTCCCTTACGAGGCATTACTTCTTCTCCGCCTTCGCTCCATAGCGGCTACGAGCCTGCTTGCGGTTCTTCACGGCCTGGGTGTCCAGGGCGCCACGGACGATCTTGTAGCGCACACCCGGGAGGTCGCGCACACGGCCACCACGGACCAGCACGAGCGAGTGCTCCTGCAGGTTGTGGCCTTCGCCGGGGATGTACGCGGTGACCTGGGTACCGTTGCGGAGCTTGACACGGGCGACCTTACGGAGCGCCGAGTTCGGCTTCTTCGGGGTGGTGGTGTAGACGCGAGTGCACACGCCTGCCTGCTGAGGGTTCGACTTCAGAGCCGGGGCCTTGGTCTTGGAGACCTTCGGCGTCCGGCCCTTGCGGACCAGCTGCTGAATAGTGGGCAAATCACTACTTTCTGTTGTGCTGCACGGTGACAGCGGGTGATGGAACAGACTTCGAGCGGACTCGAAGCGGCATCGCAAAACGGTGTTCGCAGCGCGAGCGCCGTATGCCGTGGGGGCACCGGGAAACCCGGGCCCTATTGTGCACTCCCCGAATCCCCTGCCTGACAATCCCGAAGAACGGCAGGCAAGCAGAGGCGCCGAAGCGCACACCCACCCAATGGTAGTCGGGGCAGGATTGCCCTGCAAGCCGCGCCACCTGTGAAGGCGGCAGGTACTAGAAGCGCAGGCCGGAGAGGAACCAGATCCCAGCCAGGATCAAGACCACAGTACCCACCATGGCTGCGAGGGTACCGAGGGCGAAGTTGCGACCGCGCTCGAAGCGGCGCAGGGCGATCTCCTCGGGCGTTCGCTCGATCCGGGTCGGCACGACCGCACCCCAGCCCGGCCCGAAGCGCAGCACGGGTTTGGAACTTTCATCGGTGACGCGCACCGGGGTGCGGGCCATGGCGGCCAGTGCCTCGGCCGTCGGCTGGAAATCACCGCGAGGCGGTGCTCCGCTCGGTCCGCCCGGTGGCAGCGTTCCCGTGCCACGGCGCCTGGCGCTGGGTCGGGTCACCTCGGGGTCGGACTGGGTCGGGAACGCCTCATCCTCGCTCAGGGTCCCTGGCACCGGGCCGGCTGACGCCGGCGACTCGGCCGCCGCCGACTGCGCGGCGAGGCGTGGCCCGCGCTGTGCCCGCCGCTGCGAGACCTGCGTCAGGTCCATCACGACCGCAGGCTCCCGCCGCGCGGCGATGCGACGCTGCGAAATGCGCGTCGAGTCCAGGTCCGAGGGCGCAACCGCTTCCGGGGCGCCGGTGGGCGCCTCGTGCTTTGGCTGCTCCTCGTCGCTCATCACTGCTGCCGGAGCTGCACTCGCAGGTCGCCGAGCAGGAATGCCCGCCCGTTGAGGAACGCCGTGCCGTTCTCGGCCAGTTCACCGAGTTCACCACCGTGATGGTCGAGCAGCACCACGCCATTCGTGGAGCCCAGGTCTGCGATGATCCAGTCATCGCCATCGCGCATGAGCCGGGCGTGCCGCTTCGAGACCGTCCGGGTCGGATCGTGCAGCACAATCCGCAGCGCGCCGTCCGATTCGGCTCCGGCGGCACGACCCAACACCACGATGTCGCTCTCGAGCGGAACTTCCTCATGCTCGGTGACGGCGACCCAGCGGGTGCGCTTGCGGGCGGCGATGGCCGTGCGCTCGAACTCGGCCGCTGCCGGCTCGGCGACATCGGCGTGCGCACCGTGCTGCACCGCGGCGACCGGGCCGGAGGGCACCAGTGGCCGGTCCGGATCGGTGGTGAGCTGCGAATCGGTGTAGAGGCTGTCCTCGAAGACTGGCGCGGACTGGTCACCGACCGGTTCCGGGCTCGGATAGGCCGGTTCCGGGGTGGTCACGTACACCGGGGCCGGCGAGGCCGCAGCGACGGGCTCGTAGCCGGGCTCAGCACGGTGCTCAGCAGCCGGGTGTTCCACGACCTCGGGCGCAATCGCCATCGCCGCCACCGGCTCGGCCGGCGCCGGGTCGGCAGGAATCGGCTCGGCAGGAATCGGCTCGGCAACATCAGGTTCGACGGCAACGGGAGTCACTGCCGCGGCCGGAGCTGGCTCGGCGACCTGAGCATCCGGCAGCACCGTGTGCAAGAACGCTGGCACCTCGTCGGTGGGCATCGGGGCAGGCGGCGCAGGGACCGGCGCGGGCGGGGCGACCGGGGCTGGCGGCGCTGGCGGTGCGATCAGGCCTGGGGCACCAGCCTCGCCGTGCACCGGCGGAATCGCACCAGCGGGCGGGGGCGGCGGGGGCGGCAACAGGCCACCTGGCTGCGCGGCTGACTGCGGCGCGGCATCGCCCTGCTGCGGACCGCCGTAGACGTATCCGGGGGGTACCGGCAGGGGCGGCAATGCGGGACGGGGGTCCCGATCTTGCTGCGGCAGGTTGCCTGTCGTCATGGGGTCCCTCCTCGGCGAGCTCCTGAATGCTCGCACCAACATTTCATCGCATGCATCGCATTCCTCACAAACTTCCCTGCTGCTGCGCAGGTTCCTGCTTGGAGGGCGCTGGCTGCAAATACCGCAGGAACGAGCGGGCAGACAGTCGTGCCTGCACGCGCCGCCACCACGGGTGGTCGGCCCCCAGCGCCCGGCGTTCCTCGATGGTGAGCTGCCAGATCGCATCCGCTTCGGCATGGTCTGGCTGGCGTGCACTGAATACGGCGCGGTCGACCCGGGCTGCCAGTCGAGCGGCGTGGGGAGTACCGAGCTGGCGGGCCTGCTCGGCCCGGGTGCGGCGGCCTGGTGCCGGGCGACCCCAGTCGATACCGTTGTCGACCAGTTCGTCCCATGCCCCCACAATCCGCAGAGCGGGGTCTGGATGCCGCTGACGGCGCTTGCGACGGATGCGCTTGGCGATGAGCAGTACGAGCAGCGGCGAGAGCGGCAACAGCGCCAGCAGCACCCCGAGCGCGACGTCCCTGCTGACCCGCACGATCGGGGTGAAATCGAATTCGTCCTCGATGACCGGCTCATCGCCACCGCCCTGACCGGGCGCAACGCCCTCGGGACGCTGCTCCTGCGCGGCCTCGGGACGAACTTCGGTGGGCAGGCGGGGCAAACCGAGCTGCTGTTGGTCCTGCGATAGCGGCAGGGTGTGCTGTGGGGTGACATCCAGCACGCCCCAGCGCCCGGCAGTGTCCTGTACCTCAATCCAGACCGCGAGGTCACCGAAACGGCAGATACCATCGGCACAGACCGGCAGGCTGGCATCCTCCGCCTGGAGCCGATAACCGACCACAATGCGAGCGTCGAAGCCGAGTTCCCGTGCCACCAGCGCAGCAGCGACCGCGAACTGCTCATCATCGCCGACCGCAGCGACCAGTTGTGCTTCGGTTGCCTCGGGCCCGGCCTGGTCCTCACGCACCAGCAGGTCATTGAACAGCGCATCGATCCGAGCCATGGTGTGACCGGGCAGGCTGGGGCGGAAGTCGTAGTCGGGGCCGAGCTGTTCGATCCAGCGGGCACTGGCCTGGGACGGCTCCCCCGTGCCGGCCGGGGCCGCGGCACCGGCCTGGAGCGCATGTGACAGATAGCCTCGGCTGCGCAGCCGCTGCACCGCCTCGACCAGACCCGCACCATCAGCGCTGACCTGCTGGCGGCGGACCCACGCGGTCACAGACTCGGGCACCGCATCGGTGGCGATGACGCGATCCGTTTCGACTGGGCGGGTGAAGCTGGCAACGTCTTCCGTCGCCAGCGGCAGAAAGTCGATGGTGTAGCCATCGCCCGCCTGGAAGCCGATCACATTCACGCCGGCCTGAATCGGCTGGGCAAAGAAGAAGCCTTCCTGCAGTTGCTCGGCGCGCTGACCCGAGAAACTGATGCCCGCGAGCGCGCCCGCGGTGGGCAGCCACAGGCCCTGGTAGTTCTCGACCCCCACCTCAAGCGAGTACGCCTCGTCCTGGCTGGGGCCGCTGAGGCGGAAGGGGAGTCGCCGGAACACGGTCTCATGCGACTCCGGGCCGAGCGCCGGGTTCACCGTCTGGAACAACTCGCCGTCGTAGTAGCGCAGCACGGCCATGCGCAGGCGGCCCGCCTGCTGCCAGTCGCCGTCATAGCGCAGCGCCGGCTGGTCAATAAGACCATCGGCGAAGGCACGTCGATACTCCACCAGGGGTGAGTTCAGGGCGTTGCGATCCAATTCCGGCAGAATCGCCGCACGCAGCACACCGCGTTCCGCGCCGACCATCGGCGGCACCAGCCAAACCGCAATCAGGCCAGCGATGGCCACCATCACACCACCGACCACCACTGCGCGCAGCCGCGACTGGGCCCGGACACGCATGCTGCTGCGCACGCCCGATTCCCGCTCGGCGGTGCGCAGGCGTTCGGTGCGCTCCCGCGCCTGGTGCCACCGCAGCAACAGGATCACGATCACCAACAGCAATGCGCCGAGGGCCACCTCGCGCGCCGCAGGCAGCCGCAGCCCCAGCAGACCACCCGCCTGTCCCGGCGCGCTCGGCCCGAAGGCGATCGCGAAGCCAAAGGGCGCGATGGCGACGGGGACCGACAGCACCCACCACCGATCTCGACGACCCAGCAGCCACAGCGAGGCGCAGGTCGACACAATCAAGGTCACATAGGCAGGCACCAGCAGGCCCTGGTACACACCTACCGGGATCACAATCGTGACCAGTTGCTTCCAGCCGAGCACCAGGGAGCGAAGCAGTTCTTGCACGGCCGGCAGCAGTCGGTCCAGGCTCTCGATGCCTGCCGGCACGGCCAGCGGCACGCCGAGCAACAAGAACAGCCCCAGTCCCGCTCCGAACAGCTGCCACCACTTCCAGCGCTGGTTGCGCGCCAACACCACCAGGCCCGCACTCACGCCAACGGCGACCGCGGCCATCAGCAGCAAGCGCCATGAGTCGTAGATCGGCCACATCGCAGCTACGCCCACGGCGATGGCCAGCACCACGTACACCCCACCGAGGCCGAGCGGATTCGGCCCCTTCGGCGTGCGCGGTCGCGGCTGCGCCGGCGCTGCCTGCGGGGCAGAACCGTGCGCGCCACCGGGACGCGGTGCACGAATGAGACGACCGGGGGCTGCCACTACATCACCCTCCGACCCAGGAGCTGGCGGAAGTCTTCCAACAGGGCAATGGTCAGCACGTGCACGTTGCCGAACTTGCGATAGCTTGGCTCGGCCTGCTGGTTGCACAGCACCGCGACCACCGTGACGCCGACCGGCAACTTCAGGGCAATCGACTGCAGGCGGCGCGCGGTGATGGAAGAGCCGCAGAAGACGAAGGCGATGGACAGGTCCGGGTAGGCCTCGGCGGTGAGTTGGGCGAGCTGCTCCAACGGGGTCACCGGTACGTCGGTGTGCAGGCGGCTGAGCTCATCCAGCAGCGCGCGCCGTGACACTGTGGCGAGGGCGCGGGCGCCGTACAGCAGTTGCAGCTCCAGCTCGGGCAGTCGCTCGCCGACCAGCACCGCCAGTTCGCGGCCATCGCGAATGCCCCGCACCGCCAGGGAACCGGCGGCGGAAATCGCCAGTTCCGCCTCGTCCTCGTCGGCGTAGTCCGCCGGGTTCAGTCCCAGCACGATCGCCATCCGGCTGCGGCGGGTCTCCTCGAACTGGCGCACCATCAGGGTGCCGGTCTTGGCCACTGACTTCCAGTGAATGTGTCGCTGCGCGTCGCCCGGCACATACTCACGGATGGCGTGGAAGGCCATGTCGGAGTCGACCACATTGCTGGTCGGCTCCCCCTCGAGGTCGCGGATCACGCCCGCGCTGGTGGACGGGATCTGGACCGTCTCGGGGGGCACCACCAACTCGTGCTTCTGCTCCCAGGCGCGCTCACGGTGCATGATGCCGATCGGATCGCCACGCACGCTCGTCACCGGGCCGACCACCACGACGCCACGGCGGCGAGTCGGGACCTCAACGTCGTACGCGTACTCGCCACCGGAGCGCAGCAGCGGGACAGCGACTTCGAGCAGACCCGAGCCGATCGGCACTTCAATCCGGCCCGGCAGCACCGGCCGTTTATTGGCATTCGTGATTTTCAGCGCACCGACGACCGGGGTGCCCGCCACCACGCGCGAGTCCGCAATTGCCAGGTCGATGGCGTAGGCGCGAGCCCCGAACAGGAACGGCACCGCCAATACCAGCAGCAGCCAGGCGGCGGCACCCAATACGGCCAACTCCACCAGGCCCAACTGCAGTCCGAGCGGGAAACCAAGCAGGCCGACCACAACCAGCAGCCAGCCCACCGGCAGTACGGTCTCGCGCAGCCAACGGAATGCGCCCGCCCAACTCCGCTTCGCGGCGCGCCACATCCTGCGCGAGCCCACCACCGTCTCGGCCAGCACGCCCGCCGAGGTGGCGGTGCGCCGGAAGATAGTGGAGGTCGCGTGCGTCTGCGTCCGCGATCGCGTGTCGGTGGGCACGGACGTTACGCCTCGTTCGTCACCGGCGGCGCCGTGTCGAGCAGGATGCGGCCGATCACTGCCTCGGCGGTGACCCCGTCGAATTCAGCCTCGGGGTCCAGGATGAGGCGGTGCGCCAGCACGGGGCTAGCCAGCAGCTTCACGTCGTCCGGCGTGACATAGTTCCGCCCGTGTGCCAGCGCCCAGGTGCGGCTGACCTTCGCCAGCGCTCGGGCACCGCGGACCGAAGCCCCCATCCGCACCTGTGCGGCCATGCGGGTCGCCTCGATGATGCGAGCGATGTAGTCGTAGATCAGCGGGTTCACGTGGACGCCGCGGGCGAGGTCGATCATGGTCACGATCGCCTGGCGGTCCAGCACCGGCTCGAGCACCACCTCGGTGCTTGCCGTGCCCTGCAGAATGCGCACGGTCGAAGCGTGGTCCGGGTAGCCCAGCGACGTCTTCAGCATGAAGCGGTCGAGCTGCGCTTCGGGCAGGCGGTAGGTACCGGCCTGCTCAATCGGGTTCTGCGTTGCGATCACCATGAACGGCGTACCGACCGGGCGGGTGTCCCCTTCGACGGTGACCTTCCCCTCTTCCATGACCTCGAGCAGGGCCGACTGGGTCTTCGGACTGGCGCGGTTGATCTCATCCGCGAGCACGATGTTGGCGAAGATCGGACCGTGGTGGAAGACGAACTCGCCGGTCTTCTGGTCGTAGATCTTCAGGCCCGTCACGTCGCTCGGCAGCAGGTCCGGGGTGAACTGGATGCGGTTGGATTCGCCATCGATTACCCGGGACAACGCACGGGCCAGCGAGGTCTTGCCGGTGCCCGGGAAGTCCTCCAGCAGCAGGTGGCCCTCGCTGACCATGGTGGCCAGGGCCAGTTCGATCACGTGCCGCTTGCCCAACACCACGGTCTCCACGGCGGCAGCAAGCCGAGCGAAGCTGGTGCCGAACCAGTCGGCCTGTTCGTCGGTCACGGTCATGGATACATCCTCCAGTGGTGGGTGGGTGGTCAGGCTCAGCCAGAGCAGGAGATTCGAGCGGGCTCGTTGAGGTCGAACTGGTACCAATCATCGAGGCCCTGGAAGCCGACGTTCAACTGTGCCTGTTCAATCCAGGGCACCGGCCAAGGGACCAGGCCAGGGGCGGCGGTGAAGGTGTCTTCGGTCTCTTCATCGATCGGATAGTCGACGACGCTCCCGGCCAGGATGCGGGTGCCGAGGCCGCCGTTGCCTTCCACGGTGACATCGATCCCGCTGGCCGTGCAGCGCAACTCCGGATTCAGGAACCGCACTTGGTGCCGGCGATCGGCATCCGCTGGCTGGAACTGGGCCTCGGCACCGCAACGGTTCGGACTGGTGGTGACACAGGCGCGCACGCCCATGTCCAGCACCTGGCCCCAGGTGGTGCCGATACCGGCGTCTTCGTCGTAGCCGCGGTACTCGAGGCTGAATCCGGCCGGGGCGGTCGGCAGCGGCCCGGTGAAGCCGGTGATGTGGTACTCGTTTCCGACGCGGCCGATCTGGTACAGCGAGCCGCTGAGATCCGGGGCGGACGGCGGCGCCCACACCATGGCATCGTTGCTGAGTTCTGCGCTGATGACGCCGAAGCCATTGGTAGCGCAGGTCCACAGCCGGTAGCGGGTGTGCTCGGCCAGTCCGTCGCCGAGGGTGATGGCACCGTCACCCGTGCGCGCGGCGATCTCGCCCGAGACACTGAGCGTGCCGTCCGGGGCCGCCACACACGGGGATTCGACGCTCGCGGCACTGGTGGCGACGTAGCGCACCTCCAGCGGCAACAGGCTCGAGTTGGAGCCGGCGGTGCCACCCGAGACTTCGAGCCGGTCCGCGTGCTCGCTGAAGGATCCCACCTGCAAGTTCACCGGCGTCCCGACCGCGCGGATCACGACCGCGGCGGTTGCCTGCACCTGTGTCGTGATGCCGGTCGGGCGCGGGTACTGGCTCACCGGAGTCAGCACCGCATTGGCGTAGACACCCACCGGCAGCGTCACGGTCTGTAGGGCAGCGCCGGTCGGCACCGTGTGCGGCGACGCGCCACTGGTGAGCCGCAGGTCGTACCGTGCGGTGGTCGGATCATGGGAATCGAAGCCGATGCGCACTGTACCGTGGGTGGCCGTGGTCTGGCCCGGGGTGTACACCGCGGTGATGTCGGGCGAGGGGTCGATGGTGGGCAGGGCAAGCGGCCAGGCCGTGACCTGGACGGCGTTGCGCGCCTCGCCGCCTTCACTCACCGCGACGGCTCGGTAGGTGCGTTGTTCCCCGTTGACCAGGGGCAAGCCGGCACCGTCGGTGAGGATGTCCGGGCAAATGCCTTCCGCGGTACACATGGCGACCTGCTGGCCGCCTTCCATGATCTTGAAGCCGTCCACCGTGGGGTAGCTGCTGGTTGGGGCCGGGGTCACGCGCAAGCGAATCCGATCGGCCTCGAATCGGGACTGCACCACAGCGATTGCGGCCTTCGGGTATCCGCGGAAGTCGAGCGACAGGACGCCCTCGTCCCCCTGCATGCTCCGGTTGCCGAAGTGGTCGGTGACCGTGAACGGGATCTCGCAGCGCTGGCCGTCGGTCGTGTCGGTCCAGCTAATGCGGATGGAGTCGCGGCCCTCCGCGGTGGTGGTCATGCCGGTGCAGGTGCCGGGCAAGACCTCGGCGAGGCTCAACTGCGTGTTGCGGTAGATGTTCAGTTCCGCCGCGGAGACACCAATCACGCGGGCCACACAGGAGTTCCCGTCGTCTTGGCGGCACAGTTGCTCGACGTGGCCGCCGCGCGGCGTCGTGGTCGGCGCTGGACCCACCTTCAGCCGCAGTGCTGCGGGCTTCACCTCGGGATGCGAGGCAAGGCTCACCTGGACTACCTCTTCGGCACCCGGGGTGGCGGTGTCCTTCGCGAACAGCGTCAGCGAGTCGCCCGAGCGGGTCACCGTGAAGTGCTCCAGGCGATAGGCCTGATCCGCCACCGCGATCTCCAGGCTGTCCCAGTCCTCGGTGCCCCGCCAGGACACCATCGAGACCAGGTTGAAGGAGATCGCCGGTGAGGCGGGCGAATGCGTCAACGCTGCCGTCGAGCGCAACTCCGGCTGAGGCTCCGCCGGTTGTACCTCGACCGGAATGGCCAACACCGATCCCTGCGACTGCGAGGCGTAGCGCAGCGACACGATGCAGTAGTCCTGCCATGGGGCACCACCGCCCGCAACGTAGCGGACCGTGCCGTTGCCATCGACCAGGCACTCGGCCTGGGCCCGCTGCCCGGCGGCGCGCACGCCGTCTTCGGCGACGATGATCCGGTCGCCCGGCGGCACCGGGATGAGCTGCTCGAGGGGCACCCGCGTCTCGTTAAACTCCAACACCGACACCGGAGTGATCGGTTCGGCGAGCACCGGGAGGAGTTCCTGCTCACCCGGAATGTGCAGGAAGCCGTAGCCAATCGCCTCGTTCCCGGCGAAATCGGGACCGGTGACTTGGAAGGGAATGATGGTTCGGTTCTGCGGCAGCGGGCCCACGATGCGGTTGCCAAGGATCCGGAAGTCGGTCGGCGGCGTGCCCCAGAACGACAGCTGAAGCGTGGCGGCATCGCCCGAGTTCCAGGCCACCTTGCCGTCCAGCACGTCGATGCCGGCGCGGCTGAAGTTGCCGCGGTCGGCGACCGTCACGACTGTATCGGTGAGTTGCGGGGCATCGGCGACCACCTCGCGCACCACCCGAAGCACGATCAAGCCAATACTGCGGTCACCGAGCGTGTTCTGCACGGTGTAGCGGAAGGTGTGGGTCGCAATGTCCGGACCGGCTCGCAGCATGACCGAATCGTTCGTGGTCGCAGCGATGAGCTCGCGCAGCGCCGCATACTCCTCGGGCATCTGCTTCGGGTCGACGTCTGGTTCGATGTCCACCAACGTCAGCGGGCTGCCGTTCGGGTCGACATCATTGCGCAGCGGGTGGACCAGCACGGTGCGGTCGGTGCCGCGCTGCACCTCGGCGTAGTCGCTGAAGGCGATCGGGCTGGGGTTGGTGAGCTGGTCGAGCACCAGCACCCGGGCCAACGCCCCGGCGGTCCGGCCACGACTGTCACGCACCTGATAGCGGAACTCAATCTGCCCCTGGTCCCCGAGGATGCTGTCATACCGGATCGCTCGACCGTCGGGCGTCAGGCTGGCAACACCCCGCGCGGGCTGCTCCACGATGCTGTCCAGGTACACCTGGTCGCCGTCCTGATCCAGGCCCGTGGTGGGCATCGGGATGAGCACGCTGCCGCCAGCCACGACGCGCGCCGACAGGGTGGGTGGCTCCGGCGCGGCGTTCTCGCCGAAAGGCAGCACCTGCAGTCGCACCCGCGCACTGTCGGTGAGGTCAGCGAAGCCGAGGCTGTTGACCTTGTACTGCAGTTCATAGTCGCCCGGCGTAGTCGGTGCGATCGCGCGGACCCGGTCCCCGGACACGAAGGCCAGGCCCATCCCCTCGCCGAGGATCAGGCCATCGCTGCGGAGCACCATGGGCGTACCCGCCGGCGCGATGTCATTGGCCAGCACCGGGATATCCAGCAATTCACCGGCCCGAGCCGTCACCACGTCGTCGACCGCGATCGGCAGCAACTGCCCCGAGGCTTCGACCGCGACCACGACCAGCTCGCCCTGTGCCCGGCCCAGGGCGGAACCTGAACCGTCCGAGAGCTCGTAGCGGATCACGCCGATCACGCCGGTCTGGTTGCCCCCCGAGCGAATGCGCAGCAGGCGCTGTTCCACCACCTCAACCTCGTTGCCAGTACCGCTGCGCCACTGGGCGCTGGTGACCACCAGCGGCAGGCCGGCCGGATTGTGCACCGCCGGCATCACGTCCACCGTGCTATCGACCTTGCCGTGCACAAAAGCGGTCAGCGGCGCGACCGCGATCGCGGCCTGACTGCGCGGCAATACGGTGACCCGAATCGAGCCCACCCGCTCGGTGGTGTCGTCGGCGACCGTGTAGCTCAGTTGGTGCTCACCTGGGTTCGTGGCGGTGAACACGATGTGGCGTTCGCCATCGAGTTCGACCGATGCCGCCTGCTCGTTATCGGTCTTGGCCGCCACCAGGCGCCAGGTGCCGGACACCCCGTCCAGGTACGGGCCAGGATCGATGGCGAGGCGCTGACCCGGCACCGTCTGCACCGTAAATGGCGCGACGGTGAGCGAGGGACTCGGCGTGACCCGAACCACCAGGTCCTTCGTGGTCGTCGCGCCGCGGGCATCGGCAACCGTGACCGTGATGGTCACCGTGGCAGCGCCCCCGGAGGGGTTCGGGTGGCGGTAGACCACCTCGCCGCCGGCGGTGGCGATCACGGTGCCCGGGGCGACACCGCGGAACTCAGCCGACTGCAGATAGATGGCGTCACCCTCGGCATCGTGCCAGCCGCTCAGTACCGGTACCGCGATCGCGCCACCCGGCTGCACCTGTGGTTCCGGCCAGGGCTGCAAGCAGTCGTCGCCGAGTTCGTCACAGTGCTGGGGGGCAGTGTTCACCGTGTCGCTGAGGATACGCAAGCGCACCGTGGCCCAGTCCGAGTACAGCCCGTCAGTCCGGGTGCCGTCGGTGAGGCGATAGCGCAGTGTCGCTGTGCCCTTGGCCCCGGGTCGCACCGTGACCGCGAGCGCCTGGCCCTGATTGACCAGCCGTGCCTGCCCGAAGGCGGAATCGAGTCCGAAGTCGCTGTCGGCCACGATCGACAGCACATCCCCGTTGGCATCGAAATCATTCAGCATGACGGGCAGTTGCGCGACTGCTCCGGGCCGGACACCGAATTCGTCGTCCACCGCCACCGGGGCGACCGGCTCGGTGACGCGACGCCGATCGGCCTGCTCCTCCTGGTCCTGATCCTGGTTTTGCTGGCCGAGGCTCCAGTCCAGCGAGGACGGGATGAGCGCGCCATCCGGCAGCGACCACAACACGCCACTGACCGTGTCGTTCAGCACTGCACTGCCACCAGCAAGCTGGAAGATGGGTTCGGGAGCGCCGCCCTCGGTGGGGATACCGCCAGCGACATCGAGCGCAGTGCCGCCGGTGGCGCTCGACCATAGGCTCGCAGCACTACCGTCGGCCGCGATCCAGGCCGCGTAGTCCTCGCCGCGCCAACGCACCGGCAGCGCCGGCGTGCCCGCGGTCGTGGGCGAGTACTCGGTTCGAACTTGCCCGTCCTCGAGGCTGACGGAGCGCAGCGAGCCGGCATCTGCCAGGAGCACCCGGTTCCCGTCCGCGCTCGGTCGTTGTAGCACCGTCTCACCGTTCAGCGACACCGGGACCGGCTCCGCCTCGCCCTGGCGCCAGAGGTTGCCAGCACCGTCGAGCAGGGCCCAGCGCCCGCCGACCGCAGTCAGCGCCGGCACGGCACCGAGGGTCGAAGCAGCGACCGCCTCGTCACCATCAAAGTTGCCGTCGCGCAGGTTGAAGCGCACCACCCGACCCTCATTGGCCGAATACATGAATACCGCGCCATTGGGGTCCAGAGCGAAGGCCGTGGTTTGGAAGCGCCGCTGCTCGCCCGGGGTCTCGCTCTCCTGGCCAGCGTAGGGGTCCAGGATGGAGGCGGCGGTGCCGGCGTCCGGTTGCAGACTTCCCAGGTAGATGTCGCCATCCTGCGTGCGATAGACCACCCAGTCGCTGGCGACGTCGACTTCGACCGTACCGCCGGGAGCGTTGTCGTAGAGCGTGTCCTCATTCAGGTCGACCGGCATGCGCTGGTCGATGCGCGCGACCAGGGTGCGGTCGCGGCCAAGGATCATCGCCTGGCCTGCGTTCTGCTCGACGGCGTTGATCTCGAGCGCGGATCGCACCAGTTCCAGTTCCCTCGTGCTGGTGTTCACCTTGGCAAAGCGGTTGCCCGCCTGCTGCACGGCCCACACGCCGCCGTCGCTCAGCTCGGTTTGGCGCACTTCGTAGCCGCTGGCGAGGATCGCTGCGCCAGCGATACCGAGGACCACTGCGGCGACGCCAGCAGCCTGCAGGCGAGTGGCCGTCGTCATCGCGGGGCTACCCCGTGCTGCATGGCGGCGACAATGCTCATGACCGTTCAGTCAACCAGGACAGCACCAACAATGCGATACCGAAGAAACCCGCCGTAACGACGGCACCAACCAACACGCGGACAAACCAGCCACGCACCTGCTGGGGCAGCGGGGCGTTCCGCAGCGAATCCTCGTAGGTTGCGGTCTGGTCGATCGACGACGGCAGGTGCTTCGTCTGTAACCTGCGGCGAGGCGAGGCGACCGCCACCTGCGAAATCACCGGACCGCGGACTTCGACGTCATCGAAGCGCACCTCGCTGCTGACCGCAACGGGCGCCCATGCCTCGACCGGCACCTCGAGCGCGGTGGGGTGAATTCCGGCGGCTTGCTGCGCTTGCTGCAGTTCTGCACCGAGTTCCGCCATGCTCTGGTGGCGGCGCTTCGGGTCCTTGCTCATGGCGCGTGCGAGGACCGCCTCGACGGCCGGATGCACATCGGGCCGACCGATCGAGGTGTACGCCGCACGCGCGATGCGGGCTTTGAGTTGCTCACGTTCTTGCTCGGTTCCGGTGACTGGGCCCATTTCGAAGGGCGAGCGGCCAGCAAGCAGTGTGTACAGGGTGGCGCCGAGCGACCACACCTCACTCTGGACGGTACCGAGTTCACGCTCGTTGACCACCTCCGGGGCGCTCCAGGGCAGCGACATCGCAGCTACCGCGCCGGTGCGATCCCCGCTCATCGCCATAGCGATGCCGAAGTCGGACAGCACCGGAGCCCCGAAGGCGGTGATGAGCAGGTTCGACGGCTTGATGTCGCGATGCAGCACCTTGTTGCGGTGTGCAGTTTCGAGGGCGCCCGCGATCTTCACGCCCAGGCTCAGCACTTCCTCCACCGAAAGGCTCTCGCGGCGGTACTTGGCCGCGTAAGAACTGGGGCAATATTCCATCACCAAGTACGGACGACCATCGGCCGAGATGCTCGCCTCGTGCACGGTGAGAATCGATGGGTGCGCTGACAGACGCGCCATCACATCCGCCTCGGCATTGAACATGCGCACAAGTTCCGGATCCGTGACCGTGTGCAGGAGCACCTTTACCGCGACCGAACGGCGGGGCAGTTGCTGTTCATAGAGAAAGACATCCGCAAAGCCGCCCGTGCCGAGTGGACGCACATAGGTGTATCCGGGCAGCACCGGTGGTTCGGCGGGCAGTCTCTTTGCCACGGCTCTCCCTCGCTCCGTCCGGGTACACAGCCACCCCTGGCGGGATGCCGGGATATCCGACCCGCGTCAAGATCCGTACGGGTTGTTGCGAGTATAGCGGGCTGGATCGGTCGCCTTTCCGTACCCCACGCAGAAGGTCGCCCGTCGAGCCGAGACTGGACGGGCGACCTGAGCCGACGATGTTAGGCGCCAGCGCGTTGCGCCTCGAACGCGGCGCGGGCCTCGCGGTTCACTTCCTTGAGGCGACGTCCACGAGCACCAAGGATCGCACCGAGCCAGACGGCGATTTCGCGCGCGACCGCGGCGACGATGATGGCGATCAGCAGATTCTGCAGCAGCACGGCATTCAGGTCTGCCGAGCCCCACGGAATCTGGAAGCCGAAGACGTCCAGCGCCAGGCCGAGGTTGTACGCGAAGTACACCGCACCGGCTACGATCAGGCTGCCGAGCAGCCAGACGGTGAGGCCGGCCCGGTTGACGATCACGGCATAGAGCACGAACAGCACCACGAAGGTCCCGAACGGCAGCCAGAACGACCAGCGGCTCAGCTGCTCAACGAAGTGCGCCGCAATGTCCTCACCATTGTGGCTGCCCCACAGGATGAACGGCAGGGCCACATACACGATGGCGAGCAGGATGCCTCCGAGGATGCCGAGCAGCACGCCCAGGCCACGGTTGCTGCGCACCACTGGACCAGCCGGCACCGTGGCGGGCGGGTAGTAGGGCGAGGGTGCCGGTTCAGTGGCTGCGGGTGGCGCCGCAACCGGGGCCGCGGGGGCCGGGATCGGCGTCGGCGGTTCCGTCAGGCCGCGGGCTTCAGCCTTGGCCGCTTCCTCTGCCACGGTCGGCACCGGCGGTGCCGGCGGGGACGCCGGAGATGCCGGTGGAGCAGGCGGGCTGGGCGGTGTAGCCGGCGAGGCCGCGACCGACTCGGAGGCCTCCGCTGCGGCCGCCTTCTTCCGCGAAGTGGCGGGCTTGGGCGGCGCCGGCGGTGCGGCGGGAGCAGGGGGCGCTGCCGGAGCTGGCGGGACCGGCGGCGCTGCCGGAGCCGGCGGCACTGGCGGCACTGGCGGAACTGGCGGAGCGGCCGGGGGAACCGGCGGGACCGGCGGGACCGGCGGCGTCGGAGGAGCCGGCGGAGTGGCCGGCGCGTCCGCGGTTACGGACTCTGCCGCCTCGCTCGCGGCAGCCTTGGCCTTGCTGGTGCTGCGCTTCGGGGAACTCGTGCTGTCGGACATGAACGTTCTCTCCCTCAGTTCAGGCGCCGCGGCGCGCGAACGCTCTCTCGAACACGTCGGTTCGGTGCTCGCTACTGTAGCAATGTCGCGAAAGCGCCCACAATGTCCCCGACATGGACTGTCATGGCCTTTCCAGGAAACGCAGTAGGGCCCGCCAGGTGGCGGGCCCTACTGGGATGCTGAGCGTCGGAGGCTTAGTTGTAGCCGCCCGACTGGTAGTCACCCTCGGCAGCGTTGAAGCTGTCGAAGTCGACGAAGCTCAGGTCAGCCTCAGAGTAGTCACCATCCATGGCGAACAGCTGCTTCGGGTAGCGCTCGGCGCGCGCCTCGGCAGTCGGCTCGACGGTGGCGGTGCGGTAGGTGCTCAGACCGGTACCGGCCGGGATGAGCTTACCGATGATGACGTTCTCCTTCAGGCCGAGCAGCGGGTCGCTCTTGCCTTCCATCGCGGCCTGGGTCAGGACGCGAGTGGTCTCCTGGAAGGAGGCGGCGGACAGCCACGACTCGGTAGCCAGCGAGGCCTTGGTAATACCCATGACTTCCTGACGACCCGAGGCGGTCTTCTTGCCCTGCGCCAGCGCCTCACGGTTGAGGCGGTTGTAGCGCGAGCGGTCGACCAGCTCACCCGGCAGCAGCTCGGTGTCACCGTGCTCAACCACGGTGATCTTGCGGAGCATCTGACGGACGATGACCTCGATGTGCTTGTCGTGGATCGGCACACCCTGGCTGCGGTACACGCCCTGCACACCGTCGACGAGGTACTTCTGCACGGCGCGGACACCCTGCACGCGCAGGACGTCGGCCGGGGCGAGGGTACCCTCGATCAGCTGCTGGCCGAGCTCGACGTGCTGGCCGTCCTCAACGAGGAGCTTGGCACGCTTGAGCACCGGGTAGACCTGCTCCTCGTCACCGTTGTCCGGGGTGAGGATGATCCGACGCTGCTTCTCGGTGTCTTCGATGCGGATGCGACCAGCGGCCTCAGCGATCGGCGACGCACCCTTCGGGTTACGGGCCTCGAAGAGCTCGGTCACACGCGGCAGACCCTGCGTGATGTCCGCGGCCGAGGCCGAACCACCGTGGTGGAAGGTACGCATGGTCAGCTGGGTACCCGGCTCACCAATCGACTGGGCGGCGATAATACCGACGGCCTCACCAAGCTCCACCATCTGACCGGTGGCCAGCGAGCGGCCGTAGCAGGCAGCACACACACCGACGGCCGACTCACAGGTCAGCACCGAGCGCACCTTGATGTGCTCGACACCGGCCTTGATCAGCTCGTCGATCAGCACGTCACCGACGTCCGAACCAGCCGGAGCCACGACCTCGCCCTTGGCGTTGACCGCGTCAGCGGCCAGCGAGCGAGCGTAGACCGAGTTCTCGACGTTCAGGTCGCGAACCAGCTTGCCGTCCTCGACGGTAGCGATCGGCAGGTCCAGGCCCTTGGTCGTGCCACAGTCGAGCTCGCGGATGATGACGTCCTGCGACACGTCGACCAGACGACGGGTCAGGTAGCCCGAGTCAGCGGTCTTCAGTGCGGTGTCAGCCAGACCCTTACGAGCACCGTGGGTTGCGATGAAGTACTCGGCGACCGACAGACCCTCACGGTAGGAGGAGATGATCGGACGCTCGATGGCCTCACCCTTCGGGTTCGACACCAGACCGCGCATACCGGCAATGTTCTGCACCTGCAGCCAGTTACCACGGGCACCCGAGGTGACCATGCGGTTGATGGTGTTGTCCTTCGGGAAGGCAGCCTTCATGGCGGCAGCCACTTCAGCAGTACATGCGCTCCACAGCTTGACAAGCTCCTGGCGGCGCTCTTCGGCGGTGATCTGGTCGCGGTCGTACTTGGCCTGGATCTTGGCAGCCTCGGCCTCGTACTTGGCGACGATCTCGGCCTTGTTGGCCGGGGTCACCACGTCGGAGAGCGCCACGGTGATACCCGAACGGGTAGCCCAGTGGAAACCGGCGTCCTTGATCTTGTCCAGGGTCGAAGCCACGACCACCTTCGGGTAGCGCTCGGCCAGGTCGTTCACGATCTGCGAGATCGCGCCCTTGTCGGCCACACGCTCCTGGTAGGCGTAGTCCTCCGGAAGCAGGTCGTTGAACAGCGCGCGACCCAGGGTGGTCTCGACGATGGCAGTGCTGCCATTGACGTGACCCTCGGGGGCCTCGCCGTCGGCGAACCACACGTTGTTCAGGCGGATCTTCACCTTGGCGTTCAGGTCCAGGCTGCCCTGGTCGAAGGCCAGGATTGCCTCGGACACCGAAGCGAAGGCACGGCCCTCACCGGTGGCACCCTCAGTGTGGGTGGTCAGGTGGTACAGACCGATGATCATGTCCTGGCTGGGCAGGGTCACCGGGCGGCCGTCCGACGGCTTCAGGATGTTGTTGCTGGCCAGCATCAGCAGGCGAGCCTCAGCCTGGGCCTCGACCGACAGCGGCAGGGGGACTGCCATCTGGTCACCATCGAAGTCGGCGTTGAAGGCGGTGCAGACGAGCGGGTGCAGCTGGATGGCCTTGCCTTCCACAAGCTGCGGCTCGAACGCCTGGATACCGAGGCGGTGCAGGGTCGGTGCGCGGTTCAGCAGCACCGGACGCTCGGCGATGATCTCTTCGAGCACATCCCACACGTTCGGATCGCTCCGCTCCACCTTGCGCTTGGCGCTCTTGATGTTCTGCGCGTAGCCCAGGTCGATCAGGCGCTTGATCACGAACGGCTTGAACAGTTCGAGTGCCATCTGCTTCGGCAGACCACACTGGTGCAGCTTGAGCTGCGGACCGACCACGATGACCGAACGGCCCGAGTAGTCCACACGCTTACCCAGCAGGTTCTGACGGAAACGACCCTGCTTACCCTTGAGCATGTCCGACAGCGACTTCAGCGCGCGGTTACCGGTACCGGTGACCGGGCGACCACGGCGGCCGTTGTCGAACAGGGCGTCAACCGCTTCCTGCAGCATGCGCTTCTCGTTGTTCACGATGATCTCGGGGGCACCGAGATCCAGCAGACGACGCAGACGGTTGTTGCGGTTGATGACGCGACGGTACAGGTCGTTCAGGTCCGAGGTAGCGAAGCGGCCACCGTCGAGCTGGACCATCGGGCGCAGCTCCGGCGGAATCACCGGAACCACGTCCAGGACCATCGAGGCCGGCGAGGTGCCAGTCTGCAGGAAGGCCGAGACCACACGCAGACGCTTGATCGCACGGATCTTGCGCTGGCCCTTGCCCTCAGCGATCTGCAGGTGCAGCGACTCAGCCTCAGCCTCGAGGTCGAAGCTCTCGAGACGACGCTTGATCGCCTCGGCGCCCATCAGACCCTCGAAGTACAGACCGAAACGGTCCACCAGTTCCTGGTAGTCCGCGTCCTCCGGACGCAGGTCGCCGACCTTCAGGGTGCGGAAGTCCTCGAACACGCGCTCGAGTCGCTTGATCTCGTCGTCGTAGGAACGGCGGATCGAGGTGAGCTCGCGCTCAGCAGCGTCGCGAACGCGGCGCTTCTGGTCGCTCTTGGCACCCTCGGCCTCCAGCGCGGCCTGTTCGGTTTCGAGCTCAGCCATGCGGGCGGCGATCTCAGCGTCACGCTGGTCTGCCAGGGTCTTCATCTCGAGACGAATCTCGTTCTCAAGGCCCGGCAGGTCGTTGTGACGGCCCTCTTCGTCAACCCACGTGACCATGTACGCGGCGAAGTAAATGACCTTTTCCAGGTCCTTCGGCGCCATGTCCAGCAGGTAGCCCAAGCGGCTAGGAACACCCTTGAAGTACCAAATGTGGGTCACCGGGGCGGCGAGCTCAATGTGGCCCATGCGCTCACGACGCACGGCCGACTTGGTCACCTCGACGCCACAGCGCTCACAGATGATGCCCTTGAAGCGGACACGCTTGTACTTGCCACAAGCACATTCCCAGTCACGGGTCGGTCCGAAGATCTGCTCGCCGAACAGACCGTCCTTTTCCGGCTTCAGGGTGCGGTAGTTGATGGTTTCAGGCTTCTTCACCTCACCGAACGACCACGAACGAATGTCGTCCGCGGTGGCCAGGTGGATGCGGAGCTGATCGAACTGCGTTGCCTCGAGCACGTCGTCTCTCTTCTTCTACTAACGCTGAATACTGACGGTTGCGGCTTAGATCTCGTCGACCGACGAGGACTCGAAGCGGCTGGAAATGTTGATGCCGAGGCTGGCGTCCGCACGGAACACCTCGTCATCCTTGTCCTGCAAGCTCATCGGCTCGCCGGCAGCGTTGAGGACCTCAACGTTCAGGCAGAGTGCCTGCATTTCCTTCATCAGCACCTTGAAGGACTCGGGCGTACCCGGTTCCTGGATGTTCTTGCCACTGACGATGGCCTCGTAAGCGCGAACGCGACCGAGGATGTCGTCGGACTTGATCGTGAGCATCTCCTGGAGGGTGTAGGCGGCACCGTAGGCGTACAGTGCCCACACTTCCATCTCACCGAAGCGCTGACCACCGAACTGCGCCTTACCACCGAGCGGCTGCTGGGTGATCATCGAGTACGGACCGGTCGAACGTGCGTGGATCTTGTCGTCGACCAGGTGGTGCAGCTTCAGGATGTACATGTAACCGACTGAGACCGGGTACGGGAACGGCTCACCGGTACGACCGTCGAGCAGGCGGGTCTTGCCGCTGGAGTCAATCAGGCGCTGACCATCACGGTTGAGCAGCGTCGAGTCGAGCAGACCCGCGATCTCTTCCTCGGTCGCACCGTCGAACACCGGGGTCGCAACCTTGGTGCCCGGGGCGGCCTTCCGAGCCGACTCCGGCAGGTTCTTGGCCCACTCGGGCATACCCTGCACTTCCCAACCCTGGCTGGCGATCCAGCCGAGGTGGAGTTCGAGCACCTGTCCGAAGTTCATTCGACCCGGAACACCCAGCGGGTTCAGCACCACGTCAACCGGGGTACCGTCCTCGAGGAACGGCATGTCCTCGATCGGCAGGATCTTGGCGATCACACCCTTGTTGCCGTGGCGGCCTGCGAGCTTGTCACCTTCGGTGATCTTGCGCTTCTGGGCGATGTAGACCACGACGCGCTGGTTGACCCCCGAGCCGAGCTCGTCGTCGCCATCCTCGGCGTCGAAGACCTTGACACCGATGACGGTGCCCTCTTCACCGTGGGGCACCTTCAGCGAGGTGTCGCGAACTTCGCGGCTCTTCTCGTTGAAGATGGCGCGCAGCAGACGCTCCTCGGCGCTCAGCTCGGTCTCACCCTTCGGGGTGACCTTACCGACGAGGATGTCGCCCGGGCGAACCTCAGCACCGATACGGATGATGCCGCGCTCGTCGAGGTCCTTCAACTGGTCCGGACCCACGTTGGGCAGGTCACGGGTGATCTCTTCCTTACCCAGCTTGGTGTCGCGGGCGTCGACGTCGTACTCCTCGATGTGAATCGACGAGAGCACGTCTTCCTGCACCAGGCGCTGGCTGAGGATGATGGCATCCTCGAAGTTGTGACCACCCCACGGCATGAAGGCCACGAGCAGGTTCTTACCGAGGGCCAGTTCACCGTTCTCGGTGGCCGGGCCATCGGCGATAACCTGGCCAGCCTCGACGCGGTCACCGACGCTAACGACCACACGGTGGTTGTAGCTGGTGCCCTGGTTCGAGCGGTCGAACTTGCGCAGGTAGTAGTCCTGCGTGCCACCCTCATCGAGCTGCACGGTGACCACGTCGGCCGACACCTCGGATACGACACCGGCCTTGTCGGCCAGCACGACGTCACCGGCGTCGATGGCTGCGTAGCCTTCCATACCGGTACCGACCAGCGGGCTCTCGGAGCGCACCAGCGGCACGGCCTGACGCTGCATGTTGGCACCCATGAGTGCACGGTTTGCGTCGTCGTGCTCGAGGAACGGAATCAGCGAGGTACCCACCGACACCATCTGGCGCGGCGAGACGTCCATGTAGTCGACCTGGTTGGCGTCGACCAGCAGCACCTCGGAGCCCTTCGGACGCACGAGGACCTTGGCCTCGGCGAAGGAGCCATCCGGGTTCAGCGGGGCGTTGGCCTGGGCGACGAGGTACTCGTCCTCTTCGCTCGCGGTCAGGTAGTGGATCTCGTTGGTGACCTTGCCGTTGACCACGCGACGGTACGGTGTCTCAATGAAGCCGAAGGCGTTGATGCGGGCGAAGGTTGCCAGCGAGCCGATCAGACCGATGTTCGGGCCTTCCGGCGTTTCGATCGGGCACATACGGCCGTAGTGGCTGGGGTGCACGTCACGAACCTCAACACCGGCACGCTCACGGCTCAGACCACCGGGGCCCAGCGCCGAGAGGCGACGCTTGTGGGTCAGACCCGCGAGCGGGTTGTTCTGGTCCATGAACTGCGACAGCTGCGAGGTTCCGAAGAACTCCTTGATCGCGGCCACGACCGGGCGCACGTTGATCAGGGTCTGCGGGGTGATGGCCTCGATGTCCTGCGTGGTCATGCGCTCACGCACGACGCGCTCCATACGGCTGAGGCCGGTCCGCACCTGGTTCTGAATCAGCTCACCGACGGCGCGGATACGACGGTTACCGAAGTGGTCAATGTCGTCCACGTCGAGCCGGATGTCCACCTGCTTGCCATCGCGGATACCCGGAATGGTAGCGCGACCGTCGTGCAGGGCCACCAGGTACTTGATGGTGGCGATGATGTCCTGCAGGGTCAACACCGACTCGGTCAGCGGCGTGGCCAGGCCCAGCTTCTGGTTGAGCTTGTAGCGCCCCACCTTGGCCAGGTCGTAGCGCTTCGGGTTGAAGTAGAAGTTGTCCAGCAGCGCGCGGGCAGCCTCAGCGGCAACCTGCTCGCCCGGACGGAGCTTGCGGTAGATGTCCTTGAGGGCGTCTTCCTTGGTCAGGATGCCGTCCTTGGCCAGGGTCTCCTCGATCGAGGCGTAGCCGGCGAACTCGGCGAGGATTTCCTCGCTGGTCATACCGAGCGCCTTCAGGAACACGGTGACCGACTGCTTGCGGCGACGGTCGATACGGACACCGACCTGGTCGCGCTTGTCGACCTCGAACTCCAGCCAGGCACCGCGGCTCGGGATGATACGAGCCGAGACGGTGTCCTTGTCGGAGAGCTTCTCCTGGACCTTCTCGAAGTAGACACCGGGCGAACGCACCAGCTGCGACACCACGACACGCTCGGTGCCGTTGATGACGAAAGTGCCCTTCTCGGTCATCAGCGGGAAGTCGCCCATGAAGACGGTCTGGGTCTTGATCTCGCCGGTCTGGCGGTTCATGAACTCAGCCTCGACGTAGAGCGGGGCGGCGTAGGTCTTGCCGCGCACCTTGCACTCTTCGACCGAGTACTTCTCGTCCTCGAGGGTCGGGTTGGTGAAGGAGAGCTGCATGGTCTCGCCGAGGTCCTCGATCGGCGAGATCTCTTCGAAGATCTCCTCGAGACCGCTGCGGGTCGGCAGGTCCTCACGACCGGCGGCCTGGGCCTCGGCGACACGAGCGCGCCAGGCCTCGTTGCCAACCAGCCAGTCGAAGCTCTCGGTCTGCAGCGCCAGCAGGTCCGGGACCGTCAGCGTGTCAGTAATCTTTGCGAACGACAGACGCTGTGCGTTGCGGCCGTTCTTAGGAGCAGGGGTGTTGGATGCGGTGCTTGCAGCAGCCACGGAATCAACCTCCGTCAGACCAGTGGTCTGGTTGTGTCGTTATCGAGCGAACAACTCCCCATCGGGCGCGTCAGAACGGCCGTCATCACGAAGATGTGCGATCCTGACACTCCCGGAGAACACGCCGACCGCCATTTGAGGGCATGGTGCTGGGAGGGCAAAGCAAAATTCTACGTCGCCTATCTGGAAAAGTCCAGCCAGCCAAAACTGGCAGCGTAGCATGAAGCGGTGACTGATGTTCCCCGAGCCCGACTGAGCGATGGCAGCGTTGCCACCATCGAGCCGGACCGCTTCGTGCCCGGCACCTTCCAGCTCGTTGTGGACGGGACGCCGCAGTCGCATGTGCACCTCGATCGGCCCACAGAACTGTTCTTTGAATACGTGCAGCGCATTGGGCACCTCATCGATCAGATCGAGCCAGTGGGCGGCCCGATCACCGCAATCCACCTCGGCGCCGGTGCCCTCACCCTCCCCCGCTACATTGCGGCTACCCGCCCTGGTTCCACCCAGCATGTGATCGAACTGGAGCCCGAGCTCGTGGCCCTGGTGCGCGAGTACCTGCCGCTGCCTCGAGGCGCCGCCATCCGAGTTCGCTACGGTGACGCGCGCGAAGTGGTGGGTCGACTGCCGGCCGGGCTGCACGGCAAGGCGGAACTGATCATCTCGGACATCTTCCGCGGCTCGCAGACGCCCGCGCACGTCACCTCGGTGGGTTACTTCCAGGAGCTGTCGGCGCTGCTCGCCCCAAGCGGTGTGGTCGTGGTGAATGTCGCCGATGGCAATCGGCTGGAGTTCGCCAGACGGCACGCGGCGACGCTCAAGGAAGTCTTCCGCGAGGTAATCATCCTGGTCGAGCCCGGCGTGCTCAAGGGCGGTCGCGTCGGCAACCTCGTGTTCGCGGCGCGCAACCAGCCGCTGGCATCGGCGCAGTTGACTCGCCTGGCACATCTGGGCCCCTTCCCGGCAAAGGTCGTCTCGGGCACAGAACTGGACCAATTCATCGCTGGTGCCCGGCCCATTCAGGACAACGACGGCACCAGGCCACCGACCCCACCGAAGGAACTCTTCGGCTAGTCGCCGGAACTTCGTCCCTGGTTCCATCCGGCGAGCCGCCCTACACTGCCAGCCATGTGGTCGGGTCTGGGAACGAGGCGTCACGCTGTCACTGCGGCGGTGACGATCGGGCTGCTCGCCGGCCTCGTCGCCTGCGCAACCGCTGCACCTCCAGCGCCAAGCCCGGCGCCACCGCCCGAGAGGGCGCCCGGTGCAGCCATGCTCGTGCCGATCGGCGAGCCCACGGTCCTCGCCGAGGACCTCGACGCACCGTGGTCAGTGGTGCGACTGCGCAGCGGCACCATGTTGATCTCAGAGCGCGACCGGGAGCGGGTACTGGCGATTGCGCCCAACGGCGAGCGGAGCGTGCTCGTCAGCGTCTCTGGGGCCAAGGCGCAGGGTGAGGGCGGGGTGCTGGGCATCGCGGTCGATCCGGACGAGCACTACCTCTATGTCGCCGCGACTTCGGCCACGGATAACGGGGTGCGCCGGTATCCGCTGCTGCAGGACGAGGGCAGCGTCACGGTCGGCGCGGCCGAATGGGTGCTGCGCGATCTGCCCCGCGGGGACAACCATAACGGCGGCCGCATCGCGTTTGGGCCGGACGGCATGCTCTATGTCACCGTGGGCGATGCGGGCCAGCGAAACTTGGCGCAGCGCATGGACAGCCTGGGCGGCAAAATCCTGCGCATCGAGCCGGATGGTGGCATTCCCGCCGACAACCCCTTCCCTGGGTCACCGATCTACAGCCTCGGACACCGTAATCCGCAGGGGCTGGCCTGGGACGCCGACGGACAGTTGTGGGCGAGCGAGTTCGGGCAGAACCGCTGGGACGAGTTGAACCAGATTGTGCCGGGCGGGAACTACGGCTGGCCGGAGGTCGAGGGGCAAGAGGCCGCACCGGACTTCATCGAGCCGGTTCGTCAGTGGCGCACCAGTGAGGCGAGCCCCAGCGGCCTCGCCTTCATCGACGGCACCTGGTTCATGGCCGCACTGCGCGGTCAGCGGGTCTGGACCATCTCGGCGGATGGCGCTCAGGCGCAGGACTGGTTTGTGGACCTGCACGGCCGAATCCGCCATGTGCTGCCTGGACCGGACGGCACCCTCTGGCTCTTGACCAACAACACCGACGGGCGCGGCAGCCCGGCTGCGGGCGACGACCGACTGATCGAGTATCGGCTGGCGCCGCGGGACTAGTACCGTCCCGATCGGCACGGCTCCCGCCTCGCGTCGGGGGCCTTCGTTAGGCTGGCAGCATGGCGGATCTGGATCGGGTGCGGCTGTGGGCCGAATCACTGATCCGGATGTACCTGGATCCAAGCGAATGGACCTTCGGGTTCGATCGGGCCCGCACCCGCGCCGGGCAATGCGACTACACCCGGAAGCGGATCACCGTCTCGCGTCTGCTTGCTGAGCGCTTCGATGACGACGAGATTCACCAGGTGCTGCTGCACGAGGTCGCCCACGCGATGGCAGGCCACCGCGCCGCGCACGGCCCGAAGTGGCAGCGCATCGCTGAGGAGATCGGCTATGTCGGCGGGCGTGTGCATCACGGCCAAACCGCCACGGAACTGGCGCCCTGGGTGGGCCACTGTCCCGCGGGCCATGTGCATTACCGGCATCGCGCTCCGTCGCGGCCGGCATCCTGTGCCAAGTGCTCGCGACGGTACTCGGCCGCGCACGCCATCACCTGGCAGCGACGCGCAGCCTAGATCGGGGACGGCCGCAGTGTGCCGGCCACCTGCCCGCCACCTCGCCGCGCAAAATTTCCCTCGCCCCGCCAAGCGCTAACTGGTTAGAGTTGTCGCTCGGATCGGCCGACAGCCAAGGGGGTTTCATGAGCGCGTTCCGCGACAAGGTCGCTGCCTTCGTTGAGCACCAGG
>Ga0182793_1000283_pt1 | contig 43731 bp, 41 predicted proteins | sample Passage237A_FD_130498 | JGI IMG/M metagenome (GOLD analysis project Ga0182793, IMG submission 130498) | Cellulose adapted compost microbial communities from Newby Island Compost Facility, Milpitas, CA, USA - Passage2 37A (version 2) (version 2) ... | reverse complement strand
GATCCAGTCCGGCTACCTGACCTTCACCGCGCTGATGATGGCCGGCCTGGACGGCATCAAGAACCAGATCGACCCGGGTGCGCCGAGCGACAAGGACCTGTACGACCTGCCGCCGGAAGAAGAGAAGAACATCCCCAAGGTCTGCTCCAGCCTGGACCAGGCCCTGGAGGCCCTGGACGCCGACCGCGAGTTCCTCAAGGCCGGTGGCGTGATGAGCGACGACTTCATCGACGCCTACATCGCGCTGAAGATGCAGGAAGTCACCAAGTTCCGCGCCGCGACCCACCCGCTGGAGTACCAGCTGTACTACGGCGCCTGATCCGGAAACGACGCGTGCGTGGCGGGGAACCACGCACGTGCCTGGCCGGGCATGACTTGATGGGCATGCCCGGCCAGGGTGGGACCAAGCCCCACCGCTACACCTCCCTACAGGGGAAGTAGGGAAGCAAACGCGGGTCTGCACGACCTCCCCCAAGAAGTCGGGTGCAGTTCTGCGAGTCGGTGTGCCGCAGCCTCCACGGGGCGGCCATGTCGAACGGGATGCCGGGTCCAGGACGGACCCGGCGCTCCCTGAGTTCCGAACCCCGGCCCGGGTGGCCGGAACCTCCACCATCGGGATGCGAACATGAAACTGATCACCGCCATCATCCGGCCGTTCAAGCTTGACGAGGTCCGCGAAGCCCTCGCCCAGGCTGGCGTGTCCGGAATCACCGTGACCGAAGTCAAGGGCTTCGGTCGGCAGAAGGGCCACACCGAACTGTATCGCGGCGCCGAGTACGTCGTTGATTTCCTGCCCAAGATCAAGCTTGAAACCGTAGTCACCGACGAAAGCCTGGACGCCGTGCTTGAGGCGATCCAGCAGGCCGCCGGCACCGGCAAGATCGGTGACGGCAAGATTTTCGTGACCGCGGTCGAACAGGTCATCCGCATCCGCACCGGCGAAATCGGCGCGGACGCGATCTAACCCCACTCGGAGCCAACCCCATGAAGACGCCACTTACCGCCGGGTTCAAGGCCCGGTGCAAGACTATCTGTGTCTCGTTTCTGCTCGGCCTGGCTCTGACCGCCGGCTCCAGCCTGGCCGCCCTGGCCCAGGACGAGGCCGCCGCGCCGGTTGCCGAGGTCGCCGCCGAGGCCACCGAAGCGCCGGTGGCCGAGGCTGTCCCGGCCGAGGCCGAAGCCCCGGCCGCCGCCGCGGAGGCCCCGGCCGAGGAAGCCGCGGCCGAGGAAGAAGCCAGCCTGGATTCGGGCGACACCGCCTGGATGCTGACCTCCACCCTGCTGGTGCTGCTGATGATCGTGCCCGGCCTGGCCCTGTTCTACGGCGGCCTGGTGCGCAGCAAGAACGTGCTGTCGGTGCTGAGCCAGGTCCTGGTCGTGGCCTCGCTGGTGATCGTGCTGTGGGCTTTCTACGGCTACAGCGCGGTGTTCACCGAGGGCAACGCCTTCTTCGGCTCGTTCACCGAGAAGTCCTTCCTCAAGGGCATCGGCCTGGACAGCCTGAGCGGCACCATCCCCGAGCTGTTGTTCGTCGCCTTCCAGTCGACCTTCGCCGCCATCACCACCGCCCTGATCGTCGGCGCCTTCGCCGAGCGCATCAAGTTCAAGGCCGTGCTGCTGTTCTCGGTGATCTGGTTCACCTTCAGCTACCTGCCGATGGCCCACATCGTGTGGGGCGGCGGCTACCTGGGTGAGCTGGGCGCGATCGACTTCGCCGGCGGCACCGTGGTCCACATCAACGCCGGCGTCGGCGGCCTGGTGGGCGCCTACTTCCTCGGCAAGCGCCTGGGCTATGGCCAGGTCGCGCTGAAGCCGCACAACGTGCCGTTCACCTTCATCGGCGCCGCCCTGCTGTGGATCGGCTGGTTCGGCTTCAACGCCGGCTCGGCCGCCGCCGCCGACAGCACCGCAGCCCTGGCCTTCATCAACACCATCCTGGCCACCTCCGCCGCGGTGGTGGGCTGGACCGTGGTCGAGGCCATCAGCAAGGGCCGTCCGTCGGCCCTGGGCGCCGCCTCCGGCGCGGTCGCCGGCCTGGTCGGCATCACCCCGGCCTGCGGCACCGTCGGTCCGCTGGGCGCCATCGTCATCGGCCTGGCCGCCGGCGCGATCTGCGTGTGGGGCGTGACCGGCCTGAAGAAGCTGCTCAACGTGGACGACACCGCCGACGTGTTCGGCGTGCACGGTGTCGGCGGCATCGTCGGCGCGATCCTGACCGGCGTGTTCACCGCTCCGTCGCTGGGCGGCACCGGCGACGCCGACTTCGCCATCGGCAGCCAGGTCTGGATCCAGGTGGTCTCCATCGGCTTCACCATCGTCTGGTGCGCCGTGGTCACCATCGTGGCCCTGCTGGTCACCAAGCTGGTGTGTGGCCTGCGCGTGGACGAGGAGGCCGAGCGCGTCGGCCTGGACATCACCTCGCACGGCGAGTCCGCCTACGAGGGCTGAGTTGCAAGCGCCGGCCTGCGGCCCCGCCGCAGGCCGGCTCCCGGAAGGTGCGGCCAGGCTGGCCGCACCCCCGGCGACAACACCAAGGTGGCGACCGCCCGGGGGTGCGGTGCCGCCCGGCCGAGGATGGAACCCTTGCCCAATCCCTGGACCCCTCCCCGAATTTCCCTGGACCTGCCCGCCGAGCCTGGCACCCCTGCATCCCTCCTGGCGCCGGCGCCCTCGTCGGCTGCGGCGCGATGCACTAAATTGGTGCAATGAGCATGAGCGCCTCCAAACCCAGCCTCGACCAGCTCGCCACCCCGGTGGCCTGGACCGACGCCCAGGCCCGCATTGCCGGGGTCAATCCGGCCTTCCCCCGCTGGCTGGGGGTGGGGCCGCGGCGCCTGATCGGGCAGCCGCTGGCCGCCCTGGAGCTGGAAGGTGACGCCCTGGCCCGCTTCCTGGAGCAGGACGAGCGCGAGGTCCTGCGCCTGCATCGCCTGGCCTTGGGCCTTCCCGGCGAGGCCCCGCGCCATGCCGACGGCTGGGTGACCCGTACCGGCGAGGGCTGGCTGCTGGAAGCCCATCCGGTCGATGCCTTCCCCGCGCCCGATGCCGCCCACGCCCTGCCCGGGGCGCTGTCGGCCGCGCTCAAGGGCCTGGCCCACGAACTGCGCAACCCGCTTGCCGGGATCAAGGGCGCGGCCCAGCTGCTGGTGCGCCGCGCCGCGGTGCGCCCGGACGATGCCGGCGAACACGAGCTGCTGCAGCTGATCGGTGCCGAGACCGAGCGCCTGAGCCAGCTGGTGGACCAGCTGATGTCGCCGGCGCCACAGAAGCCGCATGCCCCGCTCAACATCCATGCGGTGCTGGAGCGGGTGCTGCGCTTGGCCGAGGCCGAAGGTGGCTGGACGGTGCGGGTGCAGCGCGACTACGACCCCAGCATCCCGGAAATGCCCGGCGACGCCGACCGCCTGGCCCAGGCGGTATGGAACCTGGTGCGCAACGCCTCCCAGGCCGGCGCTTCGACCATCACCCTGCGCACCCGGGTCGAGAGCGGCCTGCACATCCGCGACCACGTGCATGCGCGCGCGCTGCGGGTGGAGATCATCGACGACGGCCGCGGCGTGCCGGAGGAGCTGGCCGAACACCTGTTCCTGCCGCTGGTCAGCGGCCGCGCCGAAGGCACCGGCCTGGGCCTGGCCCTGGCCCACCAGGTGGCGCGCGAACACCGCGGCAGCCTGACCTACCGCTCCCGCCCGGGGCATACCGTTTTCACCCTGCTGCTGCCGCAGACCGAAGCCGAAGGAGGCGCCTGATGAGCGCACGCACCAACAACGATCATCGCCGGGTCTGGGTGGTGGACGACGACCGTTCCGTCCGTTTCGTGCTGGCCACGGCGCTGCGCGACGCCGGCTATGACGTGGACGGCTTCGAGAACGCCGCCAGCGCCCTGGCCGCGCTGCGCGTACGCGGCGCGCCGGACCTGCTGTTCACCGACGTGCGCATGCCCGGCGAGGACGGACTCAAGCTGCTGGACCGGCTCAAGGCGGTGCACCCGCAACTGCCGGTGATCGTGATGAGCGCCTATACCGACGTGGCCTCCACCGCCAGCGCCTTCCGCGGCGGCGCCCACGAGTTCCTGTCCAAGCCTTTCGACCTGGACGACGCGGTGGCCCTGGCCGCGCGGGCGCTGCCGGCCTCCAGCAGTGTCCGCGCCCCGGTACCGGAGCCGGAACCGGAGGCCGAGCCTGGCACCCCGGAACTGATTGGTGACACCCCGGCCATGCGCGCCCTGTTCCGCGCCATCGGCCGCCTGGCGCAGGCGCCACTGTCGGTGCTGATCACCGGCGAGACCGGCACCGGCAAGGAGCTGGTGGCCAGCGCCCTGCACCGTGAATCCCCGCGCGCGGCCGGCCCGTTCGTGGCCCTGAACACCGCGGCGATCCCGGCCGAGCTGCTGGAGAGCGAACTGTTCGGGCACGAGGCCGGCTCCTTCACCGGCGCGCAGAAGCGCCATATCGGTCGCTTCGAGCAGGCCGACGGCGGCACCCTGTTCCTGGACGAGATCGGCGACATGCCGGCCTCGCTGCAGACCCGCCTGCTGCGCGTGCTGGCCGAAGGCGAGTTCTTCCGCGTCGGCGGCCGCGAGCTGATCCGGGTGGACGTGCGGGTGATCGCCGCCACCCACCAGGACCTGGAATCGCTGGTCCAGCAGGGCCGCTTCCGCGCCGACCTGCTGCACCGGCTCAACGTGGTCCGGTTGCAGATCCCGCCCCTGCGCGAGCGCCGCAGCGACATCCCGCTGCTGGCCGACACCTTCCTGCATCGCGCCGCGCGCAAGCTCGGCGCCAGCGCCAAGCGCTTCGAGCCGGCGGCGCTGGTTGCGCTGCAGGGCATGGACTGGCCGGGCAACGTGCGCGAGCTGCAGAACGTGTGCTGGCGCCTGGCCGCGCTGGCCCCGGGCGAGACCATCACCATCGACGACCTGGAACTGGTCCAGGCGCAGTCGCCGGTGCCTGGTGCCGGCGCCGCTTCCGCGCCGGCCAGTTCCCCTTCCGAATGGGACCGGATGCTGGGGCAGTGGGCCCTGGCCTGCCTGCAGGCCGGCGCCCGCGACCTGCATGCCGAGGCCCGCGAACGCTTCGACCAGGCCCTGCTGACCGCCGCCCTGCAGCACACCAATGGCCGCCGGGTCGAGGCCGCGGCCCTGCTCGGGGTGGGCCGCAACACGGTCACCCGCAAGCTGGGCCCGGGGCGCAAGCGGCGCTGAACCGGGCCGGCGGTAATGAACCGCGGCGCCACGGTCATGCCCCGTGGACGCCGGCCCTGCGTATGCTGTGCCTCCCGTTTCCCGAGGAGGTTGGAACCATGCGCAACGCACTTGTCCCGCTCGGCCTGCTCGCCCTGGCCGCCTGCAGCAGTACTCCGCAGGCCGAGCCGCCGCCGCCGGCACAGCCGCAGAGCACCGCCCAGCAGGCGGTGGCGGTGCTGGCCTCGGCTTCCGGCAGCCGGGTCAGCGGCAAGCTCAGCCTGGCGCCGATGGGCGATGGCGTGCACATCAGCGGCGAGGTTGGCGGCCTGCCGGCCAATGGCCAGTTCGGCTTCCACGTGCACGAGAAGGGCGACTGCAGCGCCGCTGACGCCAGCAGCGCCGGTGGCCACTTCAATCCCACCGCCGCCACCCATGGCCGCGCCGGCAGCGGCGCGCACCATGCCGGCGACATGGACAACATCAGCTCCGACGCCTCCGGGGTGGCCACGGTCAACGTCCACCTGCGCGGGGTGACCCTGGGCGGCGGCGCGCTCAACGACATCGCCGGGCGCGCGGTCATCGTCCACGCCGCGGCCGACGACTACAGCAGCCAGCCGGCCGGCAACGCCGGCGCGCGGGTGGCCTGCGGCGTGATCAAGGTCAGCCAGTAAGCCCGGCCTGCCTGCCCGCGCCAGGCTGGCGCGGGCAGGCGCTCAACCGCCCTGTTCGAGCAGGACGCGCGCGTCCTGGCCGGCTTCGCAGTGCACGTACAGCACCGGCACGCCGTGGGCCTCCAGCACCGCGGCCAGCTGCCGCTGCCGCGCAAGGAAGTGCTCGTAGTGACGCTGCAGGCGTTCGCACTCGCCTTCGCCGGGGGGGGCGCCGTGGTAGTGCGCGCACCAGCCGGCCGGATCGAACAGGGCCATGCGCACTTCGCCGTCGGCCAGGCGCAGCAGCGGTTCGGGGCCGGCGTCCAGCCACTCGACCGACTGCGGCGCCAGCAGCGCCGCCTCCACCAGGTTCCACAGCTGCGCCAGGCCCTGGTGCTCGTACTGCATGGCCATCATCGCGGCCAGGTCGTGGGCGCTGAGGTAGCGCGCGTGCTCGATCCGGGCGCGGAAGCCTTCCTGGGCCTGCAGCGCGGTGCCCGCGCCGGCCATGCCGAACTGCAGCAGCTGGTCCTCCAGCGCCTGCGCCACTTCCTCCAGCAGCGGGCCATCGCCGGCCAGGATGAAGGGCAGCACCCGCAGGCCGCCGCCGGCCAGGCCCGGGTCGGCCTGGAACGGCAGCGGCACCTCGCCCCCGGCATCGGCGCCAAAGGCCAGCACCCGCGGGCCCTGGTTGCGGCCCGGTGCGCGCGCGTGCAGTTCCACCAGGCGCCGGTGCAGCGACCAGCCCGGGCGCAGGGCCTCGGCCGGATCGAAGTGGGCGGCGGCCAGGACCAGGTCCAGTCCGGCCACCTGCGGCACCAGCTGGGCCAGGTCGCGGCCGACGCTGGCGGCCAGTTCACCGGCATCGGCCGGGCCCAGGGCGGCCACTTCCGGGGCCTGGCCGCCGGCCAGCTCGAGGGCGAACACGCCCCTGAAGACGGAATCAGCCATGGCGGCGCCCTCCGTGCCGGGCTGCGGGAATGGAATTCCTGCCGAAGTCGCTCTTGCTCATTGGCCGTCTGCCGGGGTCGAAGCTACACTGCCCGCATTATGCATTCGGTCGCGTATGCAGACCGTTACCCGATGGAATCCAGCCGAGGCCCCCGCATGCCAGTGTCCCGACCCGTCGCCATCCTGGGTGGCGTCCGTATCCCGTTCTGCCGCCAGAACACCGCCTACTCGGACGTGGGCAACCTGGGCATGTCGGTGCGCACCCTGGGCGCCCTGGTCGAGCGTTTCGACCTGCACGGCAAGCAGCTGGGCGAAGTGGCCATGGGCGCGGTGATCAAGCACCCCTCGGACTGGAACCTGGGCCGCGAGGCCACCCTGTCCTCGGGCCTGTCGCCGCTGACCCCGGGCATCACCATGCAGCGTGCCTGCGGCACCAGCCTGGACACCATCATCACCGTGGCCAACAAGATCGCCCTGGGCCAGATCGAGGCGGGCATCGGCGGCGGTTCGGACACCACTTCCGACGTGCCGATCGTCTACGGCAAGAAGCTGCGCGGCCGCCTGCTGGCCGCCAACCGGGCCAGGACCACCGGCGACAAGATCAAGGCGCTGCTGTCGGGCTTCAAGCCCGGCGAGCTCAAGCCCGAATTCCCCGGCGTGGCCGAGCCGCGCACCGGCAAGAGCATGGGTGAGCACTGCGAGGACATGGCCAAGCAGTGGAACATCTCCCGCCAGGCCCAGGACGAGTGGGCGGTGTCCTCGCACAGGAAGCTGGCCGCGGCCTACGAGCGTGGTTTCTTTTCCGACCTGGTGGCGCCGTTCCGCGGCGTGGAGCGCGACAACATCCTGCGCCCGGACACCTCCCTGGAAAAGCTGGCCACGCTCAAGCCGGCCTTCGACAAGACCTCCGGCCGCGGCACCCTGACCGCTGCCAACTCCACCCCGCTCACCGACGGCGCCGGTGCGGTGCTGCTGGCCTCGGAGGAGTGGGCGCGTGCCAATGGCCACGAGCCGCTGGCCTACCTGCGCGACGCCCACGTGGCGGCGGTGGACTTCGTCCACGGCGAGGGCCTGCTGATCGCCCCCACCGTGGCCGTGGCCGAGATGCTCAAGCGCAACAACCTGACCCTGCAGGATTTCGACATCTACGAGATCCACGAGGCCTTCGCCGCCCAGGTGCTGTGCACCCTGCGCGCCTGGGAGAGCGAGGAATACTGCCGCCAGCGCCTGGGCCTGGAAGCGCCGCTGGGCGCGATCGACCCGGCCAGGATCAACCCGGTCGGTTCCTCGCTGGCCACCGGCCATCCCTTCGCCGCCACCGGCGCGCGCGTGGTCGCCACCGCGGCCAAGCAGCTGGCCGAGCGTGGCGGCGGCCGTGCCCTGGTGTCGATCTGCACCGCCGGCGGCATGGGCGTGGTGGCGATCATCGAACGCTGAGCGCCCGGCGACATCGCTGGCAATGATCCTCCGGCCGCCATGTGCGGCCGGAGGCGTATGCGGCCCGGCTCAGCCGCGCAGGTGCGGGATGCCGTGGGCGTCGCGGTCCTCGGCCACGGCCAGGTCCAGGATCTGCTCGTGCAGCTCGCGTCCGGGCAGCTCCTCGACCGGTTCGCCGCGAGCCGCGCGCAGGGCATTGGCATAGGCGCGCCGGGCCAGGGCCTCGTCGCCGGCCCCGGCCAGGCCGGCGGCCAGTTCCTCCCAGGCCGCCGCGCCGCCGCCCTGGGCAATGGCCCGGTGCAGGAACTCGCGGGCCTGGCTCCACTGCCCCTGCTGCCGGGCCAGGCGGCCCAGGGTGAGCAGCAGGGCGGGGCTGGCCGGATGCCGTTCCAGCCAGAGCTGGGCGCTGGCCCGGCGCGAGTCGATATGGCCGATCGGCAGCTGGCCGTACAGCTCGGCCAGGGCCTCGTCCCAGTGGCTGTCCAGAGCCTGGTCCAGGTGCCGCAGCGCGGCCTCGTGCCAGCGCAGGTCGGCGGCGCGCACGGCATAGGCGGCCACCACCGGCGCGCGCAGGCGCAGCGGCTTGGGCAGAGCATCCCAGCGCTCGGCCAGGACATTGGCATCGGCGGCCTCGCGCAGCGAGGCCTCGGCCATTTCCTCCTCCAGCCGCGCCAGCGCGTCCTCGGCCAGCGCCCCCTGCTGGCGCAGCGCGCCGAGCAGGCCATAGGCCTCGCCGGCGCGCCCGATCTGAGCCAGGGCGCGGGTCCGCAGCCACAGGCCGCGCGGCGGCAGCGGCTGGGCCGCGGCCACGTCCAGGGCGTTGATCGCATCCACCGGCAGCCCGGCCTGCAGCAGGCGCTCGGCCGCCAGCACGGCGTGGGCCACCGGGTCGCGGCCGGCCAGTGCATCCAGCCACTGCTGGGCGGCGGCGGCATCACCACGGCCATCGGCCGCACGTACCGCACCGGCCAGGGCCAGTGCCCCCACTTCGCGGTCTTCGGCCGCCGCGGCCAGCAGCCGCTCGGCACGGCGCCAGTGCCCCCCCTGCAGCGCGCGCAGGCCTTCGACCAGGCGCGCCCGGCCCTGGCGCTTGCGGTAGCGGCCCCAGGTGCGGAACGGCAGGCGCAACAGCCACAGCAGGCTGCCCAGCACGATCCAGGCCAGGACCAGCAGCAGCAGCGCCGCCGGCAGGGTGGTGCTGTAGTCGTAGCCGCCCGCGCGCACGACCACCTGGCCGAGGCTGGCCGCGTCCTGCTGCGCCAGCCACTGCGCACCCAGCACGCCAAGCACGGCGGCCAGCAGCAGCAGGACCAGGGATCGATAGGGCTTCATGGGCGGTGGCTTCCTCCGTCACGGGCGGCCCGCAGCTGCAGCAAGGTGGCGTCCAGCGCCGGGGCCTGCGGTTGCAGCGGCATGCTCCGCAGCGTTTCCAGTTCATCGCGAAGCTGGCGCAGGGGCGGTGAATCGGGCCACAACCGCTGCACCCCGGTATCGATCCGGTTCAGTGCGGTGCGCAGGGCGTCAACGTCGCCGCGCTCGACCGCGGCCCGGGCCAGGGTCAGCTCAAGCTGCAGCGCGTCCACCGCCAGGGCGCGCTCGGCCTCGCCCAGCAGGGCCTGGCTGCCGGCCGGGCGGATCTGGACCAGCGGTGCCAGCGCGCGCTGCCACCAGGGCGGGCGCGGGCCGGAGGCCGGCAGCAGGGTTTCCCGGGGCAGCCGGGCCAGGGCCTCGTCCACCGCCTGCAGCCTGGCAAGCGCGGCCGCGCGCGGACCGGCGCCCAGTTCCTCCAGGGCGCGGCGCTCGCTGGCCAGGGTATGGCGCAGGTTGAGCAGGCCCGGGTCCTCCAGGCCGTCCAGCAGGCCGGCGGCCAGGGCATAGGCGCGGCGGGCGCCATCCACGTCGCCGGCCAGGCGCAGGCGCTGGGCGCCCAGCACCAGCAGCAGTTCGGCCTCGTCCAGGCGTGCGGTGCGGTGGCCCTGCGCGGTGGACGCCGCCAGCCGGGCCACGGTTTCCTCGAGCAGGGCGTTGCGCTGGCCCAGGCCGAGCAGTTCGTCGCGCAGCAGGCGCTGCCCGGCGGCCGCGTCCTTGATCAGGCGGCCCTGTGCATTGATGTCGCCGCGCACGGTTTCCATGCGCTGCAGCAGGACTTCGAGCTGGCGCTGGTCCTCGGCCGCGGCCTCGCGGGCCCGATCCTGGCGTGCATGCCAGGCCTGCCAGGCCCAGGCGCCACCAAGCGCGACCACCAGTGCCAGGCCCAGCCCGGCCAGGGTGCGCGCGCGTGGCACGCGGGTGGGGGTGGTTTCGTTCACTGCAGCATCCTTGGCGGGCCATCCGGTGGCTGCGGCGCTCCCGGTCCGCGGCTATCCCAGGTGGTCCCGTGGGCCAAGCATCGCCCGCGCCCGTGCGGGCCGCAAGGCGCGCGGCTTCAGCCGGCGTCGAGGGCGCGTGCGGCGGCCGCGGCCAGATCGCCGGGGCGCGCGCTGGCGGCCAGGTGCACCGGGCCCAGGCCTTCGTCGGCGGCAATGGCGGCCAGGCGCGCGCTGGCCGCCACCACCGCGCAGCGGCGCAGCAGGGCCGCCGCATCGGCCGGCCAGTGGTGGAGGACGATGCCCAGCGCCTCGGCGCTGCTTAGCGCCAGCAGCGCCGGACCGTGCAACGCGCGCAGCCGGGCCAGGCCGGCCGCGGGCGGCGCCAGCGGCTGGCGCTCGTAGACATCGGCACGGTGCAGTTCGACCCCGCGCTCGCGCAGCCAGGCGGCAATCATGCCCCTGCCCCCGGGTGCGGTGACCAGCCCGGCCGAACCGATCCCGGCCAGCGCCGGCAGCGCCAGCAGGCCCTCGCTGTCCATCCGTGCCGGCGCCTGCGCCCGGTCCACGCCGTGGCGGCGCAAGGCGCGCGCGGTGCCGGCGCCTACCGCCAGCCAGGCCTGGCCCGGGCGCGGGCGCAGGGGTGCCAGCGCGGCGGCCGCGGCAACCGCCGCCGGACTGGTGAACAGCACCGCCTCGGCGGCCAGGGCCCGTTCCAGGGCCTGGCGGGCGCCGGCGTCGCCGCGCGGCTGCAGGCGCCAGGGCGAGAGCGCCAGCAGGCGCCCGCCATGCCGGGCCGCGGCCGCGCGCAGGCCGCCGTGCCCGCCCTGCGGGCGCAGCGAGACCAGGGTCCAGGGAGGGTTGGGAGTCAGTGGCATTGGGGCATTATGCGGGCCGCGCATGAGTCGGCAGTGGCCGCGGAGGAAGCAGGTGGACAACGCACGGGCCCAGGAATGGCTGCGCCAGCAGCTGGCGAAGATCCCGCTGGTGGCGGCCATGCAGGTGGAGGTGGCGGCGCTGGAGCAGGACCGGCTGCTGCTGCGCGCGCCGCTGGCGGCCAACGTCAATGACAAGGGTTCGGCCTTTGGCGGCAGCCTGGTGTCACTGATGACCCTGGCCGGCTGGGGCCTGGCCAGCGCGCGGGTGGCCGCCGCCGGACTGGCGGCCGAGGTCTACGTGGCCGACAGCAGCGTGCGCTACCTGGCGCCGTTGCATGGGCCGCTGCAGGCCAGCGCGTGGCTGGAGGAGGGCAGCTGGGAGGAGTTCCTGGCGACCCTGGCCCAGCGCCGCCGCGCGCGCTGCCGGATAGCCGCCCGCATCGACCTGCCCGGCGGCGGCGAGGCTACCGTGCTCAGCGGCCGCTTCGTGGCCATTGCCGGCGGTTGAGCGCCGGATGGACTGCTAGGATGGGGCGCCTCGGAAGCGGGAGTGGAACCATGCTGCGTGTGATCGCCGGTGCGATGCTGGCCCTGCTGGTGCTGCTGGCGGGGGGGCAGGAAGCGGGCGCCGTGGGCAAGCGGCAGCGGGCCAAGAAGCTGGAGGAAACCCAGGTGCTGTTCGCCTCCTCGGTGCGCTGGGGCGACATCGAACAGGCCTGGCAGCTGGTGGACCCCAAGGTCCGCGAGCAGCAGCCGTTGAGCGAACTGCAGCTGGAGCGCTACCGCCAGGTCCAGGTCACCGGCTACCGCGAGGGCCCCAATGCCGGACTGCCGGACGGGCGCGTCGGCCGCATGGTCGAGATCGGCGTGGTCAACCGCCATACCCAGGCCGAGCGGGTGGTGCGCTGGCGCGAGCTGTGGCGCTGGGACGAGGAGGCCCGGCGCTGGTGGGCCTCCGGGCTGCCCGACTTCTGGGACGGGCAGTAACCGGCGCTGGGCCGGGCGGGGCTTGTGCGACAATCGCCGCCCCGCATGACCATCGATCCTGCCGTGAACCTTGAGACCCTGATGGCCTTCGCCGGCCGCCACCCGATGCTGTCGCTGACGCTGGCCGGACTGACCCTGGCCATCCTCTATACCGAGATCGCCCGCCTGTTCCGCGGCTACAAGCCGCTCAAGCCCTCCGAGCTGCCGCTGCTGGCCAACCAGCCGGGCGCGCTGGTGGTGGACCTGTCGGCCATCGCCGAGTTCGAGAAGGGCCATATCGCCGGCAGCCGCAACATCCTGCCCAGCCAGTTCGATCCGGCCGGCAAGCTGCTGGCCGGCGCCCGGCAGTCGCCGGTGGTGCTGGTGTGCCGCAACGGCATGGCCTCGGCCAGTGCCGCCGGCAAGCTGAAGAAGGCCGGCTTCGAGCAGGTCTACTGGCTGGACGGGGGCATCGCCGCCTGGCAGGCCGCCGGCCTGCCGCTGGTCAAGGGCCGCGGCTGAGCAGGCTGTCCGGGCCACTGGCCCGTGCCATAATCGTGAATTCGTTCGCCGGCCCCGGTGCCGGCCGATCCCACCACAACGTTCCTGGAGTTGCGAAATGTCCGACGAAACCACCAACGGCGCTGCCGCCCCCGCCCCGCAGGAAGCCGCTGGCCCGGCCTTCAGCGTCGAGAAGATCTACGTCAAGGACGTTTCCTTCGAGTCCCCGGGGGCCCCGGCCATCTTCGGCGAGTCCGGCCAGCCGGACCTGCAGATGAACCTGAACCAGCGCGTGCAGCGCCTGAACGAGAACGTGTTCGAGGTCTCCCTGCGCGTCACCCTGACCTGCAAGCTGGGTGAGAAGACCGCCTACGTGGTGGAAGTCGACCAGGCCGGCGTGTTCGGCATCGTCGGCCTGCCGCCGCAGGGCATCGACGTGCTGCTGGGCACCCAGTGCCCGAACATCCTGTTCCCGTACGTGCGCCAGACCGTCAGCGACCTGATCCAGGCCGGCGGCTTCCCGCCGTTCCTGCTGCAGCCGATCAACTTCGACGCCCTGTACGCCGAGACCCTGCGCCAGCGCCAGGCCCAGGCCGCCCAGCAGCAGGCGGGTGGCGAAGGCGACATCGCTTCGGCCGAGCCGGCCGGCAACGCCTGATCCTGTCGTACCACCGCGCCCGTACCCATGACTGAGACTGCGGCAAACGCCGGTTCCAGGTCGTCGGTGGCGGTGCTGGGCGCGGGCTCCTGGGGCACGGCCCTGGCGACGCTCATCGCCCGCCACGGCCACCCCACGGTCCTGTGGGGGCGCGATCCGGGCACGATCGCGGCCATCGACCAGCAGCACGAGAACCCGCGCTACCTGCCCGGGATCGAGCTGCCGCAGGCGCTGCGCGCCAGCACCGACCTGGCCGCGGCCGTTGCCGGCCGCGACTGGGTGCTGGTGGTGGTGCCCTCGCATGCCTTCACCGAAACCCTGCACGCGCTCAGGCCGCTGCTGCCGGCGGGTGCAGGGGTGGCCTGGGCGACCAAGGGCTTCGAGCCCGGCTCGGGCCGGTTCCTGCATGAAGTGGCCGCCGACGTGCTCGGCCCCGGCGTGCCGCTGGCCGTGGTCACCGGCCCCTCCTTCGCCAAGGAAGTCACCCTGGGCCTGCCCACCGCGGTGACCGTGCATGGCGAGGACCCCGATTTCACCCGCCAGGTGGCCGAGGCCCTGCATGGCCCGGCGTTCCGCGCCTATACCGGCAATGACATGGTCGGCGCCGAACTGGGCGGGGCGATGAAGAACGTGCTGGCGGTGGCCACCGGCGTGTCCGACGGCATGGAGCTGGGCCTGAACGCCCGCGCCGGCCTGATCACCCGTGGCCTCAACGAGATGCTGCGCCTGGCTGCCGCCATTGGCGCCCGCCCGGAAACCCTGATGGGCCTGGCCGGGCTGGGCGACCTGGTGCTGACCTGCACCGGCGACCTGTCCCGCAACCGCCGCCTGGGCCTGGCCCTGGGCCGCGGCCAGAAGCTGGAGGAGGCGGTGCGCGAGATCGGCCAGGTGGTCGAATCGGTGCAGACCGCCGATGAGGTCATGCGCCTGGCCCGCCGCCACGGCATCGACCTGCCGATCTCGGCCGGCGTCCAGGCCGTGCTGCACGGGGACATCACCCCGGTGGACGGGCTGCGCCAGCTGCTGGCGCGCGAGCAGAAGCCCGAATACCCCGACACCCTGTTCCGCTAGCAGCGGCCGGGCGCGGCCGGCCGCTTGCGCCTGCGCCGGGGAAGGATCGCCATTTCCATATGAGCAACCACCATGCTCGGCGCATGGTGGCTGCGGCTGCCTGTTCCTACAGTCATCGGCCCCGGCCCTGCCGGATCCCCCGACCAACTGTAGAGGTGAGCCATGCGTCCTACCTTCCTGCGCCTGGGTGCGCTGGTGCTGTCGATGGCAGCGGCCGCCGCGGCCCATGCCGCCGCCAAGTTCCCCCAGGAGGGGATCTGGCGCGGCGAGTTCAGCGTCGACGGCGACACCATCCCGTTCAACTTCGAGGTCCAGGGCAAGGACGCGGCCGGCGCGCGCTTCACCCTGCTCAACGGCAGCCGCCGCGACAACTTCGTGGTCGAGCGGGTGTCCGAGGACACCTTGTCGGTGCCGATGAACACCTATGACGCTGCCCTGGTGTTCACCGTGGTCGATGGCAAGACCCTGCGTGGCGAGTACCGCGACCTGGTGCCCAGCCGCAACGGCGCGCGCAACATTCCCTTCACTGCCGAGCATGGCAAGAGCTGGCGCTTCGTCGAGCCGGGCAAGGCCCAGCCGGCCGAGGTGGACCTGAGCGGCAAGTGGGCCCTGCGCCAGTCCGACCAGGCGCGCCTGCGCGACGACAACGAGAACGAGCGCGACAACCGCCGCAACCAGGTCGGCGTGTTCAAGCAGCAGGGCAACGAGCTGACCGGCGTGATCATGACCGCGGTGGGCGACACCCGCGAGCTGCAGGGCATCGTCCAGGGCAACCGCTTCGTGCTCTCGCACTTCTCCGGTCCCAGCCCGCGCCTGATCAAGGGCACGGTGGACGAGGACGGCAACCTGCAGGGTGTCAACGGCAGCGGCATCTACAACGTGGTCCGCTTCGAGGGCCGCCGCGATCCCAACGCCGAGCTGGCCGATCCCTACCAGCTGACCTTCCTCAAGGACGGGCAGAAGACCATCGACTTCACCTTCCCCGACCTGCAGGGCCGGCCGGTGTCGCTGCGCGACGACAAGTACCGGGGCAAGGTCGTGATCGTGGAGGTGATCGGCACCTGGTGCCCGAACTGCACCGACCAGACCTACTTCCTGGCGCCGTGGTTCAAGCAGAACCGGCATCGCGGGGTGGAGGCGGTGGCCGTGGCCTTCGAGCAGGAGGACAGCTTCGAGTACTTCCAGAAGACCCTGACCAAGTTCAAGCAGTACTTCGACGTGCAGTACGACATCGTCTTCGGCGGCATCGCCGACAAGAAGGTCGCCACCGAGAAGCTGCGGGGCCTGAACTACATGGCCGCGTTCCCGACCACGATCATCATCGACCGCAAGGGCGAGGTGCGCGAGATCTACACCGGCTACACCGGCACCGTGACCGGCGAGTACTACGAGCAGTACGTGGCCCGCTTCAACGCGCTGATGGACGAACTGCTGGCCGAGCCGGACCCGTACGCGCGCACCGCGCAGGACCAGGCCGAAGCGGACCGGGCGCAGCTGGTCGCCGCGCACTGAACCCCACCGCGCGCCGCATACCCGCGGCGCGCCCTTCCTGGAAGGCAAAGGCAATGAAGAACTGGAAACTTGGCGTCGTGCTGGCGCTGGCCGTGGCCGGGCCGCTGCAGGCGCGTGACGCCGGCGAGCTGGCCTGGGATGCGCGCGTGGAGCCGGTGCCGGGCCAGGCCGGGCAGGTGGAGCTGGTGTTCACCACGCCCATCCACGAGGGCTGGATCGTCTATGCCTCCGACTTCACCCCGGGCGAGTTCGGCCCGCGCCCGGCGAAGGTGCAGCTGCGCGGCGGTGGCCAGCCCCTGCAGCCGCCGGTGTCCGAGGGCGCGCGCGCCGGCAGCGGGCGCAGCTTCGCCGGCGAGTACCACTACACCTATTTCGCCGGCCAGGCGACTTTCCGCCAGAAGGTGCAGCTGGAGCCGGGCGCGCGCGAAGTGAGCGGCGTGCTCAACGGCCAGAGCTGCTTCGAGGAAAGCGGGCTGTGCACGCTGTTCAGCCAGTCCTTCGCCATCGCCCTGGAGTGAGTGCAGCGCCCGTCCTTTGCCCGGAGTGTCCCGTGTCCCCGCGTCCTTCCGTCCCCCTGGCCATCGCCTTCGCCACCCTGGCCCTGCTGGCCGCGCCGTGGCTGATGGCCACCTCCCCGCCGCCCCTGCCGGCCGACCAGGCCCAGGCGCGGATCGAACTGGGGCGGCGGCTGTTCTTCGACCCGATGCTGTCCTCGGACCGCAGCATCAGCTGCGCCTCCTGCCACAAGCCCGAGTTCGCCTTCGCCGACAACGTGGCGCTCAGCGCCGGGGTGGACGGGCGCCTGGGCACGCGCAACACGCCGACGGTGATGAACACCGCCGCGCGCACCTCGATGTTCTGGGACGGGCGCGCCGAGACCCTGGAGGAGCAGGCGATCTTCCCGATCGAGAACCCGCTGGAAATGGACCTGCCGATCGCCCAGGCGCTGGAGCGGCTCAATGCCGACCCGGACTATGCCCGGGCCTTCCAGCAGGCCTATGGTGGCCCGGCCACCGCGCGCAGCCTCGGCCGCGCCCTGGCCGCCTACCAGAAGTCGCTGGAATCGGCGCGCTCGCCTTACGACCGCTACGCCCTGGGTGATGACAGTGCGATCAGCGAGGCGGCCAAGCGCGGGCGGCTGCTGTTCATCGGCAAGGGCAAGTGCGCCGACTGCCACTCCGGCGAGGACTTCACCTCCGACCGTTTCCGCAACATCGGCCTGTACAACGGCACCACCCTGGCCGACCGCGGCCGCGGCGCAGTCACCGGCAACCCGGCCGACGATGGCCAGTTCAAGGTGCCTTCGCTGCGCAACGTGGCGGTGACCGCTCCGTACATGCACAACGGCATGTTCGCCACCCTGCGCGAGGTGCTGGAGTACTACAACCATCCCGACCGCTTCGTGCCCGACGCGCAGGGCCGTGATCCGGCCATGCCGGCGGCCATCGCCCTGAGCGAGGCCGAGATCGACGACCTGGAGCAGTTCCTGCTCACCCTTACCGACGAGCGCTATGCCAGCGTGGCCACCGCCGGGGTGAGTCGATGAGCCGCCTGCCTGCCGCACCAGGCTGTGCCATGCTGCTGGCGCTGGCCGCCGCATGGCCGGCGGCCGGCGCACGGCCGGTGCAGGAGGGCCTGCTGCCGGTGGCCGAGGCCTTCCAGCTGCAGGTCGCGCGGGGCGAGGACGGGCGCATTGCCCTGGACTGGCGCATTGCCCCGGCCTACTACCTGTACCGCGAGCGCATCCAGGTGCAGGCGCTTGATGGTGGCGCGGCGCCGGATGGGCTGCAGCTGCCGCCTGGCAGCGCCAAGGATGACGAGTACTTTGGCCGGGTCGAGGTCTATCGCGACCAGCTGCGGGCCCTGCTCGAGCTGCCGGCGCAGGACCTGCCGGCGCGGCTGCGGGTGGTGGTGCAGGGCTGCCACGAGGTCGAGCCGCTGGTGTGCTATCCGCCGCATGCGCGCACCCTGGAAGTGGATGCGGCCGGCGTACGGCTGGAGCCGGTGGCGGCCACCACCGCGCCAACGCCCGCCACGGCGCAGTTGCCGCAGGCGGAGGCACCTCCACGGGTGCCGGCCACGGCCGGCGAGGAAGGCCCCGGCCGTGGCGCGCTGGCCGGGATCCTGTTGTCGGCGTTGCTGGGCGGCCTGTTGCTGAACCTCATGCCCTGCGTGCTGCCGGTGCTCTCGCTCAAGCTGCTGTCCCTGGCCGGCGCGGGCGCCGATCCGGGCCAGGCCCGCCGGCGCGCCCTGGCCTATGCCGCCGGGGTGCTGCTGAGCTTTGCCGCGGTGGGCGCCCTGGTCCTGGCCGTGCGCGCCGCCGGGGTCGGCCTGGGCTGGGGCTTCCAGCTGCAGCAGCCGCTGGTGGTGGGCGCGCTGGCCTATGTGATGCTGGCCCTGGGCCTGGCCCTGTCGGGGGTGTTCCTGTTCGCCACCGGGCTGGGCGGCGTGGGCCAGGGTCTGGCCAGCCGCGAGGGCCTGGCCGGGGACTTCTTCACCGGGGTGCTGGCGGTGGTGGTGGCCAGTCCCTGCACCGCGCCGTTCATGGGCGTGGCCCTGGCCGCGGCCTTCGCCAGCGGCGGCGCACTGGCCCTGCTGGTGTTCCTGGCCCTGGGCCTGGGCCTGGCCCTGCCGTTCCTGCTGGCCGGCCTGGTCCCGGCGCTGGCGCGGCGGCTGCCGCGTCCGGGGCCATGGATGGAAACGCTCAAGCAGGCCCTGGCCTTCCCGCTGTATGCCACGGCCGCCTGGCTGGCCTGGGTGCTGGCCCGGCAGCAGGGCAGCGATGCCCTGGCCTGGCTGCTGGCCGGGCTGCTGCTGCTGGCCCTGGGGCTGTGGGCCAGCGAGCGCCTGCGCCATGCGCGCTGGCCGGCCTTGCGGCCGCTGGCCCTGGCGGCCTGCCTGCTGGCGCTGTGGCCGCTGTGGAAGATCCACACCCTGCCGGCGCCGCACCAACCGGGCGTGGCGCAGGCAGGCGACGGCAGCCTGCCGTACTCGCCGCAGGCACTGCAGCAGCTGCGCGGCCAGGGCCGCACCGTGTTCGTGAACATGACCGCCGACTGGTGCGTGACCTGCAAGGCCAACGAGCGCCGGCTGTTTGCCACCGATGGCTTCCGCCAGCTGCTGCGCGAGCGCGGGGCGGTCTACGTGAAGGGCGACTGGACCCGGATGGACCCGGCCATCACCCGTTTCCTGGAGCAGCACGGAGCCGTCGGCGTGCCGCTCTACGTCGTGTTCCGCCCGGACCAGGCGCAGGGCGCGGTGCTGTCCACCGTGCCCTCCCAGGCCCAGGTCCAGGCGGCCCTGGCTGGAGATCCGATTTGAGTACCGCATCCATGCGCCGGCGCCCGCGCGCGCTGGCCCTGCTCCTGGCCGGGCTGGCCAGCTTCACCGTGCTGGCGGCCGACGTGCCGGGGCTGCGCCTGCCCGACCTGGACGGCAAGCCGCAGGCGCTGTCGCAATGGCGCGGGCGGCCGGTGCTGATCAACTACTGGGCCACCTGGTGCGGGCCGTGCATCAAGGAAATGCCCGAGCTGGATGCGTTCGCCGCCGCCCAGTCCGGGCCCGGCGCAGTGCAGGTGGTCGGCATCGCCCTGGACGAGGCCGAACTGGTCAAGGGCTACCTCGGCCGCCGCCCGGTGCGCTACCCGGTGCTGGTGGAGACCGTGGACTACGGCCAGTCCGGCAGCTCGGCCGGCTTCGGCAACACCCACGGCGTGCTGCCCTATTCGGTGCTGCTGGATGCGCAGGGCCGGGTGCTGCGCAGCAAGGCCGGTCCGCTTACCGCCAGCGAGCTGGCGTCCTGGCAGGCCGCGCTGCGGCACTGACCCCCGACCCCGTTCCGCCACCCGTCCTACGGAGAACCCGCATGTCCCTGCGTCGCCCCCTGCTTGGCCTGGCCCTGCTTGCCGCCGCTGCCGGCACCCACGCCGCCCCGGTCAGCTACACCATCGATCCCACCCACACCGATGTGGTCGTGAGCTGGGACTACCTCGGCTTCGCCCGGCCCTCGGCGCGGCTGGAAGCCACCGGCACCGTGGTCTATGACGCCGAGCGGCCGGCGGCCTCCTCGGTCCAGGTCAGCCTGCCGCTGGCCAGCTTCGATGGCCACGTGGAGCGGCTCAACCAGCGGGTCCAGCGCGAGGACTACTTCGACGCGGAGAAATTCCCGCAGGCCAGCTTCGCCAGCACCGCGGTGAAGCTGGACGGCAACAGGCTGACCATCAATGGCAACCTCACCCTGCGCGGGGTCACCCGTCCGGTGGTGCTCGAGGGCACCCTCAACAAGCTGGGCCCGCACCCGGCCAAGGGCGTGGACGCGCTGGGTGCCAGCGCCAGCACCACGATCAGGCGCAGCGAGTTCGGCCTGGTGCAGCAGCTTCCGCACATCGCCGACGAAGTGAAGATCACGATCCAGCTGTTCGCCCTGGCCGGCGAGGCCGGCAAGTGAGCCTGCGCGCGCCGGGCCTGGCGCGCGGCCTGGCGGCGCTGGCCCTGCTGTGGGCCGACGTCGCGCTGGCGGCCGGCGTGGACGGGACCGCCGGCCCCGAGGCCGGGGAGCCGGCCCCGGACTTCGCCCTGTACGACCAGCATGGGCGCCTGCACCGGCTGCAGGATTACCGCGGCAGCTGGCTGGTCCTGTATTTCTATCCCAAGGCCTTCACTCCGGGCTGCACCGACCAGGTCTGTGCCTTCCGCGACGACATCATCGCCTTGCGCCGGGCCGGGGCGAAGGTGGTGGGGGTGAGCCTGGACGACGTGGCCTCGCAGGCCGAGTTCGCCGAGCGCTACCAGGTGCCCTTCCCCCTGCTGTCCGATGCCGCCGGGCAGGCGGCGCGCGCCTATGGCGTGCTGGCCTGGCGCGAGGGCCGCGGCGAATACGCCCGCCGCGAGACCTTCCTGGTCGATGCCCGGGGCAGGGTGCTGCGCCGCTACCGCGACGTCGATCCCCAGGCCAACGCCGGCCAGGTGCTGGCCGACATCGCCGCGGCGCCGCGCTAGGCCTGGGCCAGCGCCGGGCTGGGCGCGGCCCAGCGCGGGCGCCGTGGCCGGAACGGGTTGTCCTGGTCGCGCCAATGCGGGACGTTGCCGGGCAGCTCGCCGTCGCCGGCCTCGATCGCCCGGCGCACGCTGCGCGCGTCGGCGCCGGGCAGCATCTGCGCGATCAGGTCCACGGTGTGGTCGCGCAGCAGGCGGTCGCGGCGCAGCAGCAGCCAGGTGGTGCAGGTCGGCAGCAGATGGTCGGCCGGCAGTACCGCCAGGTCCTCGCCTTCCACCGTCTCCACGCCCATCTCGGCGACCACGCCGATGCCCAGGCCATTGCGCACGTAGGTGGCGATCAGGTCGGCATCGCGCGCGGTCATGGCGATCTGCGGCTCCAGGCCGGCGGCCTCGAACGCGCGCTGCAGCGAGGAACTGCGTTCGCGGCTGGATTCGTAGCTGACCAGCGGGTAGTGGACCAGGTCCTCCAGCTGCAGCGGCCGGTCCAGCCGGGTCAGGCGGTGGCGCGCGGGCACGATCACCACCCGCTCCCAGTGGAACAGTGGCAGGCGGATGTCGGCCGCTGGCGGCGTGCCGCTGCTGCTGACGATGGCCAGGTCGGCCTCGCCGCGGGCCAGGCGCGCCAGCGACTCGGCATCGCCGCCGGGCGCCAGGTGCATGGCCACCTTGGGATAGGCGCGCTTGAGCCGGGCCAGCATGTGCGGCAGCACGTGCCGGGCCTGGGTATGGGTGGTGGCGATGTGCAGTTCGCCCTCGGTTTCCCGGCGCAGGTTCTCGCTCAGGGCGCGGATATTGGCGGCGTGGGCCAGCAGTGGCCGGGCCTGCTCCAGCACCTTGCTCGCGGCCGGGGTCAGCGCGGTGAGGCTGCGCGCCTTGCGGGTGAACAGCAGGAAGCCGAGCTCATCCTCCAGCAGCTTGATCTGCTTGGACAGGCCGGACTGGGTCGCGTGGACCTTCTTGGCGGCCAGGGTGATGTTCAAGCCGGCATCGACGATGGCGGTGAAGTAGCGCAGTTGCGTCAGGGTCATCGGGTTCAGGCCTGCACATAGGCCGCGTGCTGGTGCACGCCGGCCCGGAAGGGACGTTCCGCTGCCACGTGGAACGCTGGCCCCGAGGATGACACGCCTGCCCGCGCCGCCGGCGGCGGGCCGAATACCCGATGGTCATCTGCAAATAAGCGTTATGACTATGCCGCCCGCCGCTGCTGGCTCATGCCTTTGGCGCATATAGAAAGAGCCCGGCCAAAGGCCGGGCTCCGGGGTGCGGGCATGGAGGGAGGGACACGCCCGCTGTTCCGCGCTGGCGTCCGGTTGGGGGAGAGAGAGCCGCCGGCCGCCGCGCAGGGAACGCTGTTACCAGGTGAAGCGCGGACCGATGGTCCACTGGCGGTCGCCATCGACGAACTTGATGTCGCCGCTGATGCCCCAGTTCTGGTTGAACTTGGCCAGGGCGCCGACGCGGCCGTAGAACTCGCCGTCGTAGCTGTCGCCGTCCTCGTAGCCGGCCATCACATAGCCTTCGAAGTTCGGGTGCAGGCTGCCACGCACGCCCACTTCCGCGCTCCAGCCGTCGTAGTCGAAGCCGCGGCCGGCGTCGAACTTCTCGTAGGCCACGCGGGTCACCAGGTCGGCCGCCGGGGCGATCTGGCGGTTGTAGCCGACACCGAAGCGGTACTGGTCGAAGTCCACCGGGCTGTTGTCGATGTCCTGGTTGCTGTAGCCGCCAAACAGGTGGAAGTTGGGGGCGATGGCCACCGAGGCGTCCACCCCGAAGCCGTCGGCATCGGCGCCATCGGTCTCGGTCGCGGCATAACCGCCTTGCACATAGTTGTAGGACACGCCATCGGCAGCCGCAGCGGCGAACGGGGCAGTGGCCAGCAGGGCCAGGGCAAGCACGGAATTGATCTTCATGATGGACTCTCGTCTCTTGTTGTTCTGGAAGGCCGGGGGAAATGTGAGATTTCCGTTCGGCGTGCGCAGTATCCGCCCCGCGCACCAACCCGGCCTGAATATAGAACTGACCAGTACATAAATGGCCCGTCGTTTCGGGGAACTCTGCGGATGGAGCTGTGCGGGGGGCCAAGAAAAAAGCCGGCACCTTGCGGTGCCGGCTCCGGTAGCCGCGTCCGGGGCGGACTTCAGTCCGCCTTGCCCAGCATCTGGTCGCGCCTGGCCTTGAAGGGATTGCCCTCGTACCAGGTCGGCCAGCTGGACGGCGCGTCGAAGCGCGCGGTGCTGCCGAGGCTGGCGCCCAGCGCGGCGAAGGTCTTCAGGTCCTGGACCACGCCGTCGAGCTTCCACCACTGCGGATCGAACTCGTCGGCCGGCTGGTGGTAGCGGTTGCGGCCGTATTCCTCGCCCCAGGCCTTGGCCGCCTCGCGGCCGCCCTCGACCAGGTCGTCGCCGCCCTTGGCATACAGCGCCGGCACGCCGGCCTTGGCGAAGTTGAAGTGGTCGGAGCGGAAGTAGAAGCCGCCCTGCACCGCCTGCTCGCCTTCCAGCACGCGGCCGTCGGCCTCGGCCAGCACCTTCAGCTCGTCCTCCAGCTGCGAGTTGCCCAGGCCGGTGACCACCATGTTGCGCGAGCGCCCGGACACGGACAGCGCGTCGAGGTTGATCACGCCGATGATCTTCTCCAGGGGGAAGGTGGGATGGGCCACGTAGTACTGCGAGCCCAGCAGGCCCGACTCCTCCAGGGTCACGGCCAGGAACACCTGCGAGCGCTCGCTCCTGGGCTCGGCCGCGGCCAGCTGCCCGGCGATCTCGAGGATGCCGGCCACGCCGGTGGCATTGTCCACCGCGCCGTTGTAGATGGTGTCGCCTTCGCCCTCGTGCTTGCCCAGGTGGTCCCAGTGGGCCATGTACACCACCGCCTCGTCGGCGCGGCTGGTGCCCGGCAGCACGCCGATCACGTTGCGCGAGGTCTTGCGACTGATCGCGCTGTTGAGTTCGACCGAGGCCCTGGCCTTGAGCGGCACCGGCTTGAAGCCGGGCTTGCCGGCGGCGGCATAGGCCTGCTCCAGGTCCAGGCCGGCGGCCTGGAACAGCTTGCGCGCGGCCTCGGCGCTGAGCCAGCCCTGTACCGGCAGGCGCGGCGCCGGGTCGTCCTCGGCCGGCAGGTCGTACTGGGCGCCGGACCAGGAGTTCTTGACCACGTCCCAGCCATAGCTGGCGCCAGCGGTGTCGTGGATGATGAAGGCCGCGGCCGCGCCCTTGCGCGCGGCTTCCTCGAACTTGTAGGTCCAGCGGCCGTAATAGGTCATCTTGCGGCCGTCGAACAGGCTTTCGTCATTGTTGTGGAAGCCCGGGTCGTTGACCAGCATGACCACGGTCTTGCCGGTCCAGTCCTGGCCGGCGTAGTCGTTCCAGCCGCGCTCGGGCGCGTCCACGCCATAGCCGACGAACACCATCTCGCTGTCCTCGACCTTGACCTGGGCCTGGCCGCTGCGGGTACCCAGGACCATGTCGGTGCCGAAGGCCAGGTCCTGGCGGCCACCGGCCACCTCCAGGTGCAGCACGGTGGCCGGGTCGGCGGTGGTCTCCACCATCGGCACTTCCTGGTACCAGCTGTCGCCATTGCCCGGCTGCAGGCCGATGCGCTGCATCTGCTCGCGGATGTACTCGACCGTGCGCTCCTCGCCGGCCGAACCCGGGGCGCGGCCCTCGAACTCGTCCGAGGACAGCTGGCGGACCATCTCGGCGAAATCGGCCTCGGTGATCTCCGGGCTGAAGGCGTGGCCGGCCACGGCCGGCGCGCTGGACGGGGCCGGGGCGGGTTCTTGCTTGCTGCAGGCGGCCAGCAGCACGAGGCTGGCCGCCATGCCCAACAGGGGGGTGCGTGACATCGGGTTGTTCCAACCGTTGCGGGGTTGGCCCGATTCTATAGGCCCGCCGGCGACGGTTGCGCGCCGATTCAGTCGCGCGGGGCGGTATTGCCGTCGAAACTCACCGCCTGGGCGCCGGTGATCGCGCCGACCTTGGCGCTGCGGTGCACGTACAGCTGGACCTCGCGCTTGAACACCAGCGGGCCTTCGACCACGGCCTGCGGGCCGACCACCACGCGCGGCTTGCGCCGGGTGCCGGTATTGAACCAGCCGGAGGCGCGGTTGACGCTGATGCCGCCGCCCACGTGCGAGCCGATGCCCACGGTGATGTCGCCGTTGACCGTCTCGATGCCGCCGCCCAGGCGGGTACGGACCAGGCCAATGGCGCCATTGACGGTCTCCACCGAACCGCGGACCTCGCTGCCGGCATCGACGAAGATACCGCCGTTGACGGTCTCCAGGCTGCCGTCCACCCGGGCCTGCTCGCCGACCCGGATGCCACCGTTGACCGTGCTCACATCGCCGACCTGGGCCTTGGCGTCGATCGTCACCGAGCCGTTGACGGTGCTGACCTCGCGGGCCTGGGCGCCAGCATGCACGCGGATGCTGCCGTTGACCGTGCTCAGTTCGCCATAGGCCTTGCCGGCCTCGGCCTCGATGCTGCCGTTGACCTTGCTGATGTCGTCGGCCGCCAGCGCCGCGGGGCCGGCCAGCAGCAGGCCCAGGCCAAGGGCCAGGGCATGGAATCGGAAGGACATGGCCGCTCTCCTTGGGGGGATCCTGCGCGGATGGAAGCACGCGTGGCTACAATCCGCATCTGTCTGAAGTCATTGGGAGGCCAGGCGTGTCCGCTTCGCAACCACGCTGCCGAACCGGTCGTGCCCGCCTGCTGCTGACTGCATTCAGTTTTGTCTTCGCGCTGGCCCCGTCCCTGGGCGCCTCCCAGGACAAGCGCGACCCGGGGGCTGCCGAGCGCGAGCTGCGCCAGGCCCGCGCCCAGCTGCAGGAGATCGCCCGCGAACGCCGCCGCCTGGAAGGCGAGCGTGGCGAGGCGACGGTACGCCTGCGCCGGATGGAGGAGCAGCTGGGGCGCTCGGCGCGCGAGCTGGCCCGGACCGAGCAGGCCCTGGCCGAGCAGCAGCAGGCGCTGGAACAGCTGCGCCAGCGCCGCGGCATGCTCGAGGCCGAGCTGGGCCAGCGCCGCCAGCGCCTGGGCAAACTGCTGCGCGCGGCCTATGCCCTGGGCAACCAGGCGCCGCTGAAGCTGCTGCTGGCCCAGGACAGCGCCGGTCAGGCCCAGCGCACCCTGGCCTACTACCGCTACGCCCAGCGCGAGCACAGTCGCCAGTTGCAGGCCCTCAGCCGCGATCTGCAGGAACTGCAGGGCACCGAGGCCGAGATCGCCGCGCGCAGCCAGGAACTGGAGGTGCTGCGCGAACAGCAGAAGGCCCAGCTTGCGGCGATCAGGCGCGACCGTGGCCAGCACGCAGCCCTGGTCAACGAACTGGACCAGCGCTACCAGGACCGGCAGCAACGCGAGCAGGCCCTGGGCCAGGACGTGAAGGCGCTGGAGCGGCTGCTGGCGCAGCTGCGCGCCGCCGCCGCCCGTGCCGAAGCCGAACGTCGTGCCGCCGAGCGCCGCCAGGCCGCCCAGGCCAAAGCCCAGGGCCAGGGCCAGGCCGGGCGCGGCTCCAGCCCGGGCAAGGTTCCCCCCAGGGGCGCCGCCTCGGCGCCGCCGCCGCGGGTGGGCGGATTGAGCTGGCCGGCCAGCGGCGAGCTGCTGGCGCGCTTTGGCGGCCGCCTGCCCGACGGCCGCCACAGCAATGGCGTGCTGATCGGCGCCGCCGCCGGCGCACCGGTTACCGCGGTGGCCGACGGCACGGTGGTGTTTTCCGAGTGGATGACCGGTTACGGCCTGATCCTGATCCTGGACCATGGCAACGGCTACATGAGCCTGTACGCGCACAACGAAACCCTGCTGCGCGAGACCGGGACGCGGGTGGCGCGCGGGGAGACCATCGCCCGGGTCGGCAGTTCCGGCGGCCACGGCCGCCCGGCGCTGTATTTCGAACTGCGCCGCAACGGCCAGCCGGTGGATCCGGCATCCTGGTTGCAGCGCCGCTGAATCCGCGCCGCCGGCCTGCCGCGCCGCCGGCGCGGCTTCGCGCATAATCGGGGCCAGTGCGCACCCTCGCGCCTTCCGGAGTTGCCATGCGTCCTACCTGCCTGCCCGTGCTGATCTGCCTGCTGCTGCCGGGGCTGGCCTGGGCCCAGGAGGCGCCGGAGCCGTCCGCGCCGCCGGCCGGGGCCGCGCCCGCGCCGGCAGGCGGCGCGCAGGAGGAGGAAGCCGGGCCGGAAGAAGGTGGGCTGGACGAAGGCGGGCAGGAGCCGGAGGCGCCGGCCGAGGCGCCGCGCGAGGAAGGCGATGCGCCGGTGGCCGCAAGCGATGACCCGGACGCGGCCGACGCCGCTGCCAGCCGCATCCCGCTGGCCGAGATCCGCCGCTACGTCTATGTCTTCAATGCCATCCGCGAGGCCTATGTCGACCCGGTGGACGACCGCGCGCTGATGCAGTCGGCCATCGAGGGCCTGCTGCTGGACCTGGATCCGCACAGCGCCTACCTGGACAAGTCGCAGGCGCGCAGTTTCGACGAGCAGACCAACGGCGCCTACGACGGCATCGGGGTGGAACTGCAGCAGCAGCGCGACAACACCCTCAAGATCATCGCTCCGATCGACGGCACCCCGGCCGCACGCGCCGGGATCCTGGCCGGCGACGTGATCGTGGCCATCGACGGCAAGCCCATCGCACAGGTCGAGGCCAGCGAGCCGCTGCGCGGCAAGGCCGGCACCGAGGTCACCGTGACCGTGGTCCGCGAGGGCCGCGACAAGCCGTTCGACATCACCCTGGTGCGCGAGACCATCAAGGTCACCAGCGTGCGCAGCCGGATGCTGGAGCCGGGCTATGGCTACATCCGCATCGGCACCTTCCAGGCCGACACCGGCTCGGAGTTCCGCCAGCACCTGGACCAGCTCCAGGCCCGCGCCAACGGCCAGCTGCGTGGCCTGGTGCTGGACCTGCGCAGCAACCCCGGCGGCCTGCTGACCGCCGCGGTGCAGGTGGCCGACGATCTGCTCGAGCGCGGCGGCATCGTCAGTACCCGCGGCCGGATCCGGCTCAGCGACACCCGCTTCGACGCCACCCCGGGCGACCGCCTCAAGGGCGCGCCGCTGGTGGTGCTGGTGGACGCCGGCTCGGCCAGCGCCTCGGAGGTGCTGGCCGGGGCGCTGCGCGACAACGAGCGCGCGGTGGTGGTGGGCAGCCGCACCTTCGGCAAGGGTTCGGTGCAGACGGTGATGCCGCTGGGCAATGGCGATTCGGTCAAGCTGACCACCGCCCGCTATTACACCCCCAGCGGCCGTTCGATCCAGGCCAGCGGCATCGTCCCGGACGTGGAGCTGCAGCCGGACCCGGAGCTGTTCACCCGCGACCAGGCCCCGGCCAGCCTCAGCGAGGCGGCCCTGCCCGGCCACCTGGGCGGGGAGAGCGAGAGCGAGGGGCACAGCCCCGGCTCGCCGCTGCCGGGCGACAAGCCCATTGCCGCGGCCCTGGCCGAGCTGAAGAAACGGGTGGCCGCCGCCGCGGCCCCGGCCGCCGGGCAGCGGCGCTGAAGCCCCGGCCTCAGCGCGGCTTGGCCGGCAGCGGGAACGGGGTCACCACCTTCTCGCCGGTGGCCGCGTCGCGGATCGCCGACTGGCCTTTGCGCTCGACTTCCTCGACCCGGATGATGCTCTGCATCGGCAGGTGCAGCATCCGGGTGCTGCCGAACTCGTCGCGCAGGCGTTCCTCGGTCGGGTCCACCACCAGCCCGTCGTGCAGGTCGAATACCAGCTCGCCGACCTCGGTGAAGCCCCACAGCGCGCTGCTGCCCACGTGCCGGGCGTAGAGTTCGTAGACCTTGCCGTGGTTGAGGAAGGTGACCTTGTAAAGCGTCTTGCTCATGCGCGGTAGCTGGCCAGGGTAAGGGACGGCGTCGCCCCCCCATGGTGGGGCGTGGCGCGGCGGTTTCAAGGGCCGGCGGGCTAGTAGCCCTGCTGCCGGCGCAGGCGGCGGGCGATCCCGGCGCGCACCAGCAGGGCGAACAGGACCCCGAACAGGAAGCCGGCCACGTGCGCGGCCCAGGCCACCGCGCCAAAGGCCGGGCCGATATAGGCGAACACCACCTGCAGCGCGGCCCAGATCCCGATCAGCAGGAAGGCCGGGGCGCGCACGAACTCCAGGAACAGGCCCAGGGGCAGGACCACGCCCAGGCGTGCGGAGGGGAACAGGGCCAGGTAGGCGCCGATCACCGCCGAGACCGCGCCGCTGGCCCCGATCACCGCCCGGTCCGGGTTGCCGATCACGGTGACCGCGGCCAGGTTGGCGATCGCCCCCCCGCACAGGAACAGCAGCAGGAAGCGCCAGGGGCCCATGGACCGCTCGGCCGGCAGGCCGAAGATCAGCAGGAACACCAGGTTGCCGACCAGGTGGGCCCAGTCCGCGTGCAGGAACAGGGCGGTGAACAGGCGCATGACGCTGCCGTCGCGCAGCGCCGCCAGCCAGGCCTCGCCCCCGGCCGGGCCACGGCCCAGGGCTCCCCAGGCCAGCCACAGGGCGTGCCGGGCCTCGTCCGGACGCCCCAGCATCCACATGAAGGCCAGGCACAGGGCCAGCACCAGCAAGGGGGTGGCCCAGCGCGGGGAAGGCTTCCGTCGTGACGGCAGGGAGACAAACATGCTGCAAATATCGCCGATCAGCGCCCAGCTTGTCCGCTGCAGCGCGGCAGGATTTATTGCACTGCAGCGTTATTTCCGGGTTAAACCCGTGCTTATATTCAGTACGGCGTCGTATGTCGGGAGGGGTATCTCCGACGACGAGTGGGCGGGCCCCGGAGGGCGCTCCGCGACGCTTGCAAGAACAACAAACCGAAAGTCTTCCCGGAGAAAGCGCAAATGCATTACGCCCACAGCTTCACCCGCATGTCCGTGCTGGCCCTCGGCATTGCCGGCGCCCTGGCCTGTGGCCAGGTCCATGCGGCCGCCTTCCAGCTCAAGGAAAACAGCGCCAAGGGCCTGGGCCGTGCTTTCGCCGGCTCGACCAGCGCCTGGGGCGATGCCTCGGTCGTGGCCACCAACCCGGCGTCCATGCGCCTGCTCGACGGCCGCCAGTTCCAGGCCGACCTGAGCGCCATCAGCTTCTCGGCGAAGCTGGACGAGGTGTATTCGGCCCGCTACGCCAACGGCGCCCCGATCAACGGTGGCGACGGCGGTGACGCCGGCATGATTGCCCCGGTCCCGGCGGCCTACTTCCACACCGCCTTCGGCGAGAAGGAGAACATGCACTTCGGCATGTCGCTGAGCGTGCCGTTCGGCTTCACCACCGAATACGACAAGAACTGGATCGGTCGCTACCACGGCATCAAGACCGACATGAAGAACATCGACCTGGGCGCGTCGTTCTCCTATGACGTCAACCCGTACGTGTCCTTCGGCGCCAGCGTGTTCGTGCAGCACCTGACCATCGAGCTGAGCAACGCCATCGACTTCGGCACCGCGATCAACGCCAGCGCCCAGCAGCGCGCCGCACAGACCGTGCTGGCCGGTGGTGGCACCCCGGCGATGGCCCAGCAGGCCGCCCAGCAGGCCGCGCTGACCATGGCCCAGATGGGCTTCAGCCCGGGCACCGCCGATGGCTTCATGACCGTGGAAGGCACCGACAACGCGCTGGGCTACGTCCTGGGCGTGACCCTGAGCCCGAGCGAGAACACCAACATCGCCTTCGCCTACCGCTCCAAGACCGAGCACAAGATCAACAACGGCAAGGCCCGCTTCGACGTGCCGGCCAACGCCGCCGCCGTGCTTGCCCAGAGCGCCCCGGGCCAGTACGTGGACACCAGCGGCAAGGCCACCCTGACCCTGCCGGCCGTGGCCTCGGTCAGCGTCACCCACCGTTTCAACGACAAGTGGACCGTGATGGGCGACCTGTCGCGCACCGCGTGGGCGCCGTCGTTCGACTCGGTGACCATCGACTTCGCCTCCAACCAGGCCGACGCCGAGCTGGAGTTCAACTACCGCGACACCACCTTCGCCTCGATCGGCGCCGAGTACCGCCTGTCCGACACCGTGACCCTGCGTGGCGGCCTGGCCTACGACGAGACCCCGACCACCTACGCCCACCGCGACGTGCGCGTGCCGGACGTGACCCGCAAGTGGCTGTCCTTCGGCATCGGCTGGACCCCGTCGGAGAAGGTCGAGTACAACTTCGGCTACACCCACCTGTTCACCAACGATCCGGCGGTGAACCTGGTCTCGCAGACCGGCAGCGTCCTGCAGGGCAAGTACGACGTCAACGGCGACGTGCTGGCCGCCTCGATCAACTACAAGTTCTGATCCAGGCAGCGGCGCAAGCAAAAACCCCCGCGCAAGCGGGGGTTTTTCTTTGTCCGGGAAGTACCGGCCTCAGTACGGCAGGCCGGCCACCTGCAGCGGCAGCTTCCATACCGCGCCGGCGCCGGTGATGTACAGGGTGCGCCGGTCCGGGCCGCCGAAGGTGGCGTTGGTGACGTTGGCGTCCAGGCCGATCCGGGCCAGTTCCGCGCCCTCGGGCGAGATCACCCGCACCGTGCGCGCGATGTGTTCGGTCAGATAGATGTTGCCCAGGCAGTCCACCGCCAGGCCGTCGGGGACGCTGGTGCGGGCCAGGTCCCGGCCCGGGCCGGCCTGACCGTCCTCGCCGATGGGGTAGGCGCGCAGCACGCCCTGCTCCATGCCGCCGGCCACGTACAGGGTGCGGCCATCGGGCGAGAGGGCGATGCCGTTGGGGTTGTGGATCGTGTCGTCGACCACCGAGACCGTGCCGTCGGTGCCGATCCGGTACACCCGGGTCCGCTCCTGGCCGCCGGGCGCGGCCGCGCGCTGGAAGTCCGGGTCGGTGAACCAGACGGTGCCGTCGTTGCCCACCACCAGGTCGTTGGGCGAGTTGAAAGGCTGGCCCGCGTACTCGCCGACGATGCGCATGCGCGAGCCGTCCACCAGGTCGTAGCGCGACAGCTCCTTGCGGTCGTGGGTGGCGGCGACCAGGGCGCCGTCATTGCCCAGGGCCAGGCCGTTGCTGCCGCTGTCGGCGATCACCGTGGTCAGCACGCCGTCGGCGTCCAGTTTGCGGATCTGCGACGGGAAGCCCTCGCTGAAGCGGAAGTCGGAGAAATACAGCGCGCCGCCGGTCCACACCGGGCCTTCGTACAGGCCGCCGGCACCATCGCCATCGGCGGCGCTGATGCGCTCGGCCACCAGCTCGCCGCTGGGCGCGATGCCCGGATCGGCCGGGCAGCTGGCCACGGCGGCAGGTGCCTCGGCCACGGGCGGTTCCGCTGCCGGGGCGGTGGCCGCCTCCCCGGGCTGGGGCTCGCGCTTGCAGGCGCCAAGCAGGCCGGCGACCAGGGCCAGGGCCAGGGCATTACGGATCGGGTTGTGCATCCAGCAGTTTCCGGTGACGGGTCCGGGGCACATGCTAGCCCGGACCGGCCCGGCAGCCCGGACGCCGGCGTATGCGCCTGCTCAGTCGGCCAGCAGGGCGCGCAGGCTGGCCTTGAGCTGGCGGCCGTGCTGGTGGAAGTAGCGGCGTTCCTCGCGCCAGGCCGGGAAACGCTGTTCGACCTCGTGCCAGAACGCCGGGGAGTGGTTGGCCTGGAGCAGGTGGCAGAGCTCGTGGACCAGCACGTACTCGAAGGCCGAGGGCCGGCCCAGGACCAGGGCCAGGTCCAGGGCCATGCTGCCGTCGGCGGCCAGCGAGCCCCATTGCGAGGACATGATCTTCAGCCGCACCTGGCGCGGGGCCCGCGGCAGCCCGGGCAGGTAGGCCGGCAGCCAGCGGCCGATGTCGGCGCGTGCCTCGGCCTCGTAGAAACCGCGCAGGGCGCGGCGCAGGGCGGCGGCGCTGGCGCGTTCGGGCTGCTGCACCACGATGCCCGCGTCCTCCCGCTGCAGGTGCAGGTAGCGCCCAGGGCGCCACAGCAGCGGCAGCTCCTGGCCGCGCAGCGGCAGGCTGGCGGTGCTTCCCGGCTGCAGCCCGGCCGCGCGCACCGGGTCGGGGGCCTGGCGCTGCAGCTGGGCCGCCAGCCAGTGGCGGTGCTCGTGCAGGAAGCGGTCGCCGGCAGCCAGGCTGGCGCGCAGCGGCAGGGTCAGGCGCGCGCCGCGCTCGTCCACGCTGAGCTTGAGCCGGCGCGCGCGCGGGTCGCGCACCCGCTGCACGCTCAGGCGGCGGCCATCGTCCAGTTCCAGCTCCAGCACGTCACGCTGCAGCTTGTTCGGCGCAGGGGCAAGCAGCTGGCGCAGGGAAAACGGCATGGGCCGATTGTAGGTGCTGGCCACGCCGGCCCGGACGTGGCGGCCGGGACCGGCTGGCTGCGGTTCAGGCCTCGGCCTTGCTGATCTTCAGCGCGCCTTCCAGGACCACGAACAGGCGCCGGACCTCGCCGGCCAGCAGGGCGAAGCGCGCATCCAGCTCCTGGCGCAGGTCGTCGCGCTCGGTCGCCTCCAGCTGGTCCACCGCGCCTTCCAGGAACTTGAGCTTGCGCACCACCAGGTCCTCGCCCAGGACGAAGGAGACGTGGTCGTCCAGGTTCAGGGCCAGCTTCGTCACCTGCTTGCCGGCCTCCAGGTGCTTGGCGATCTCGTCGCTGATCAGCTCCTGGTTCTGCGCCTTGACCACCGCGCCGCCGTCCATCGCGTCCTTGAGCTCGCATTCCTCGCCCAGCACCAGGCCCTCGGGCAGGGGTTCGCCGGCGATCCAGGAGGTGAGCACGCTGCGCGGGGCGACCTCGGCATTGGGCGGGATGGCCGGGAAGCTGCCCAGGGCGCGGCGGATCTCCGAGGCCACCAGCTCGGCGGTCTTGCGCGAGGAGCTGTCCACTGCCAGCAGGCCCAGTTCCAGGTCCAGCAGGGCGTCGGTGCGCGAGGTCTTGACGAAGGCGCGCGGCAACAGCTCGTGCAGCAGGTCGTCCTTGATCCGCTTGCGCGCCTTGCCGCCGAGCTTGCGCCCTTCCTTCTCCTCGATCTCGGCCACCTTCTGCGCCAGCAGGTCGTTGACCACCGAGCCGGGCAGGATCTTGTTCTCGCTGCCCACCGCCAGCCAGATCGCACTGCCGATGCGGTGGCTCAGCGCCTCCTCGCCGCGGCCGAAGGGCGAGATGAAGCCGGTGGAGGACAGTTCCAGCGGCCCGACCGGCTTGAGCGAGGCCTCCGGCAGCAGTTCCTCGAGCTGGGAGAAGTCGTGGGTGGTGGGGAAGCGGAAGAAGCTGAGGTTGCGGAAGAACATGTCGAAGGTTCGGTGGCGGAAGGGGACGCGGCCGTGCGGCCCCGTCGGCGGACGGCCGCTGGCATCGGGAGGGGCGTCTGCTCACCGGCCGCGGGGCCGGGCCGGGACGGGCGCGCCGGGGATGGCGGGCGCAGGCTGCTCAGGGTAGCAAGTTGCCCCCGCCGGTGTCCCCGCGCCAGCGGCGCGCGGACGCCCGCGGCAACGTGAGCCGGGGCACTGCGGCTTTCCCGGGAGACGCGCCGGGCGCTGCGACCCTTCCGGCGGGAGCGGGGCCGCTCAGGCGGCCGGGTCGGCGGGGTGGGGTTCGCCGGCCAGCCAGGCGTGGGCGTCGGCGCGGGCGGCGCCCTCGCGGTGGCCCAGGGCCATGAAGTCGAACAGCCTGGGGTCGGCCAGCTGCGAGGGACGGATGTCGCCCAGGGCGCGGGCGATCTGCTCGATCCGGCCCGGCGACTCCTTTTCCCACTGCTTGAGCATCAGCCCCACCTGGCGTCGTTGCAGGTTCTCCTGGCTGCCGCACAGGTTGCAGGGGATGATCGGGAACTGGCGGGCCTGGGCGTACTCGACGATGTCGGCCTCGCGCACGTAGGCCAGCGGCCGGATCACCACGTGGCGGCCGTCGTCGGACAGCAGCTTGGGCGGCATGCCCGAGAGCTTGGCGTGGTGGAACAGGTTGAGGAAGAAGGTGGCCACCATGTCGTCGCGGTGGTGGCCCAGGGCGATCTTGGTGAAGCCGTTCTCGGCGGCGTAGGAGTACAGCGCGCCGCGGCGCAGGCGCGAGCACAGCGAGCACATGGTCTTGCCCTCGGGCACCACCCGGGTGACCACCGAGTAGGTGTCCTGCTCGATGATGTGGAAGGGCACCCCGGTCGAGCGCAGGTAGTCCGGCAGCACGTGCTCGGGGAAGCCGGGCTGCTTCTGGTCCAGGTTCACCGCCACCAGCTCGAAGCGCACCGGCGCCTTCTTCTGCAGCTGCAGCAGGATGTCGAGCATGGTGTAGCTGTCCTTGCCGCCGGACAGGCAGACCATGACCTTGTCCCCGTCCTCGATCATGCCGTAGTCGGCGATGGCCTGGCCGACCTGGCGGCGCAGGCGCTTGGCCAGCTTGGCATGCTCGCGCTGGGCGAGGCGGGGATCGGCCACGCGGGCGGGCGCGGCGGCGGCGCGGCGCGGGGCCGGCTCGGGCAGGGGCAGGACGGTGCTCATCAGGCGGCCATTCTACCGGGCCGGGGCGGCCACCGCCGGCGTGCCCCGGTGTAATCTGCGGGGCATGGAAGTCCTCGACACCTCCGCCATCGTCCAGCGCGTGACCGAACTGCGGGCCGAGCACCGCGCCCTGGACGAGCGCATCCAGCAGCTGGCGGCCAACCCGGTGGACGAGCTGGAGGCCAAGCGCCTGAAGCGGCGCAAGCTCCAGCTCAAGGACTGCATCGCCCGGCTGGAGAGCCTGCTGATCCCCGACGAACCGGCCTGAGCGGCCGGCGCCGGCCTCAGTCGGCCGGCTCGGCCGGCGGTTCGGTGCGCGCCGCTTCCGGGCTGACCCGCTCGATGGTGTGGCGCAGCTCGCGGCCCAGGATCATCTTGGCGTCCTTGGCCCACAGGTCCAGGCGCTCGTCGAACAGCAGCTTGCTGTTCTGGTCCGGCCATACCAGCTTCATCTCGCGCAGCTTCTGGATGAAACCGCGGAACAGCGCCTTGTCGAAGAACTCCGGCGCGGCCGGGGCATAGAGCAGGCTCAGGCGCTGGGCGGCCAGCTGGCACAGGGTCTCCAGTTCGGCCGCGCCCAGGGTGCCGGGGCCGTTCTTCACCAGCACCGAGATGGCGATGTAGTAGCGCTCGAACGCCTGCTGCAGGGTATGGCCGATGGCGCGCAGGCGGAACACCTCGTCGCTCTGGCCCTGGTTGCGCTGCAGGATGCCGCCGTCGTCGTCGTTGATCTCCTGCAGCAGGCCGGCGCGCACGAACACCTCGGCGTTGCGCTCGATCCGCTCGGCGAACTCGTCCTCGGTCCAGGGCAGGAACAGTTCGGCCTGCAGGAACGGGTACACGGTGCGGCCCAGCCGCACCAGGGTGCGCCGGCTCATGCGCCGGTTGTGCTGGAAGCAGCAGGCGATCCAGGACGAGGCGGTGAACAGGTGGACCACGTTGTTGCGGAAGTAGGACAGCAGCACCGCCTTCTCGTCGTCCACCCGCAGCACGTCGCCCAGCGGGTGCGGGATCCGCTCCAGCACGCCGATTTCCTCGCCGTGGGCGATGATCTCCGCCGGCGAATGCGGGGTGACCGTGCAGCGGTCCGAGTACGGGATCTCCTCCAGCAGGGTCTTGGACAGGGCGATCTGCGCCAGCAGGTCGCGCTCGCCCATGGCGTGCTTGGGGGTGGACAGCAGGGCCAGGGCCAGCAGGTTGATCGGATTGACGTCGGCGGCGCAGTTGACGTGGACCTGGATCTTCTGCGCCAGGGCGTCGACGGTGTCGGCCAGCCAGCCGGGTTTCTCGTCCTCCGGCACCGGGCGGCCGTCCCAGTCCGGGGCGTGGCGGGCGAGCACGTGGTCCAGCTTGATCGGCTCGCCGAAGTTGACCACCACCTGGCCGTAGTTGCTGCGCAGCACCTTGGGGATGCCCCACAGCAGCTGCCAGATCGACTCCTTCTGCTTGGGCTTGCCCGACAGCTCGTCCAGGTAGCTGTTGCCCTCCATCAGCTTCTCGTAGCCGATGTAGACCGGCTGGAACAGCACCGGGCGGGTGGGCTGGCGCAGGAAGGCACGCACGGTCATGGCGATCATGCCGCCCTTGGGCTGCAGCAGGCGGCCGGTGCGCGAGCGCCCGCCCTCGATGAAGTACTCCAGGGAGAAGCCGCCGGAGACCAGCTGGGCCACGTACTCGGTGAACACCGCCGAGTACAGCGGGTTGCCGCGGAAGCTGCGGCGCATGAAGAAGGCGCCGCCCTTGCGCAGGATGGTGCCCACCACCGGCAGGTTGAGGTTGATGCCGGCGGCGATGTGCGGCGGGACGATGCCGCGTTCGTACAGCAGGTAGGACAGCAGCAGGTAGTCCATGTGGCTGCGGTGGCAGGGCACGTAGACCACCTCGTGGCCGGGTGCGGCTTCCTTGAGCCGGTCCAGGTGGTGGACCAGCACGCCGCGGTAGATCCGGTTCCAGATCGGGGTGAGGATGAAGCTGGCCGAGCGCACCACCGGGTGCGAGTAGTCGGCGGCGATCTCCCAGGCGTAGGCGTGGGCCTTCTTCCAGGCCTCGGCCGCGCTGGTGCTGTCGCGCCGGGCCTGGTCGGCGATGGCCTCGCGCACGGTCGGCGCGGCCAGCACCTTGTCCACCAGCAGGCGCCGGGTGGACAGGTCCGGGCCGATCACCGCGGCGCGGATCCGGCGGAAGTGCGCGCGCAGCACCCGCTGCAGCTTGCGCACGGTGCGCTCCGGCGGCAGGCCTTCGTCCACGGTCTCGCGCAGGGACACCGGCTCGGCGAAGCGGACCAGGGTGTCGCGGCCGTTGAGCAGCAGCGCCAGCAGGCGGCGGAAGCGGCCGACGATGGCCCAGTTCTCCGAGAACAGCACCGAGAACCAGCCACTGTGCCGTTCCGGGGCACGGCCGACGAAGATCGACACCGGCACCAGCAGCACGTCGCGCGCCGGGTCGTCGCGGTGGGCCTGGAGCAGGCGCGCCAGCGAGTCCGAATGGGTGCGCGCGCCCTGGCGCTGCTCGGGCAGCAGGGCCGAGGTGTTGCGCCGGGACAGGGCCAGGTAGGCGCGCTTGCGCCCCAGCGGGTCGCCCGGCAGCGGCACCAGCGGCGAGGGCAGCCCGGCCTGGCGGCAGGCCTTGTCCAGGATCAGCGCGTTGGACAGGCCGTAGTCCTCCAGCACGTAGCAGATCTGGCGCGGGTCATCGCTGGCCGGCAGCGGGATCGCCTCCGGCTCCAGCTTCAGGTCCAGCCAGGGTGCGACCAGGCGGCCGAGCAGGCGGGCCCACAGCGGCCGCCGGTCGGGGGCGTGGCGCGGACCGGGGCCACGCTGGGGCACGGCGACCGCCAGCGCGGGATCGGCGTCCCCGGGCCCGGTGCCGGGTTCCGGCGCCGGGGTCTGGGCCGGCGTCGCCGCGGGATCGCGACCGGGGCCGGGTTCGGGGAAGGGCAAGGGATTCTGTTCTGGCATGGACCGATTATCGCCCAGGCACCCCTCCGGCGGGTCCAGCCGGTTCCTCGGGGGGCTCGGGGGCCGCCCCGGCCGGCTCGGCGGCGGGGGCCTGGGCCAGCACGCTGGCCGCATGTTCCAGGTAGTCGCTCATGTACCAGTGCCCGTGGCGGCGCTGCAGGGCAATGGTGGTGTCGATCTCGGCCCCTGCCAGCGGGTACTGGACCCGGACCACGGCCCGGTCGCCGTTTTCCTCCACCAGGCCCACCCGCAGCTCGGCCAGGCTCCGGTCCAGGTCCAGGCCGTAGCTGGCGGTCACCGCCTTGGCCTCGGCCAGCAGCGGTCCCAGCCGGGCCAGGGACTGGACCATCCCGGCCTGGCTGAGGTCCTCCTCGCTGGCCAGGCCGGTGGCGCGGGCGGCCGCGTGCAGGCGGTCGATCGCGGCATAGGCGCGCCTGCGGTCGCCCAGCGGGGCCTGGGCGGCCCACTGGCCCAGGGCCGAAACCAGCTGGGTGTAGTGGGAACGCTCCTCGGCGCTGTAGTCGCCCTGCTCCTGGATGTACTGGCGGCCGAACAGGACCAGGGCGCGGCTTGCGTCGCGCAGGGCGCTGTCCTGGCCGGCGAACTGCTGGTCGAACTGGCGGGGCAGGCCCGGCACCGCGTCCCCGGCGGGCCGGTGCGCCCGCCGCGGGGCGACCCGCTCGTCCACCGGCACCTCGGTCACCGGCCAGCGGCTGTGGCCGCGGGCCCAGGCCTCGGCCAGGCGGGCGTGCTCCTCCGGGGGCAGGGCGTCGCGGGCGAAGGCCACCAGGTCGTTGTGGTGCAGGTGGTCGGCCAGCAGCCGCACCGCGCCGGCCGGTTCGCTGCCGGCGCCGGGCAGCTCGCCGTCGCGCTGGCCGCAGCCGCCCAGCGCGGCCAGCAGCAGGAGCAGCCCGGCCAGGCGCGGTCGGGCGGCACGGTTTGGACGATGGCCGGATCGCAACATGCGCAGGCGTGTGCTCGGATTCCCCGGGGCGAGTGTCGCCGCTACGGGCCGGACCCGGCAACGGGCAATAAAAAAGGGAGGCCTGGGGGCCTCCCTCAAACCGGCCAGGGGCCGGAGGACATCGTGTTGTGGCACGGTTCCGGCCACAGACCGGACGGCGGCCATGCTAACGCCGCCATCAAGCTTAGGCAATACCTTAACTTTTATTTGTTAAGTGCTTGATTTTGCAGGAATCGCAGCGCGAATCTCGGCTTGGATCGCGGCGGCGGCGGCGGCCGGGTTGGGGGCATTGCGGATGGGCCGGCCGACCACGATGGCGTCAGCGCCATCGGCAAAGGCCTGGGCCACCCCCACGCTGCGCTTCTGGTCATCGCCGGCCGGGCCGCCGGGGCGGATGCCCGGGCAGACGATGGAGAAGCCGGCGCCGGCGGCGCGGCGGATCGGCCCGGCCTCCAGGCCCGAGGCGATCACCCCGTCGATGCCGGCCTGGCGCGCGGCCAGCGCGCGCTGCACCACCACCTGCTCCGGGTCGGCGTCGATGCCCATGGCGCGCAGGTCGGCCCCGTCCATCGAGGTCAGCACGGTCACCGCCAGCAGGCGCATGTCCGGATTGGCATTGGCCTCGGCGGCGGCCTGCATCATCGCCGGGTGCCAGCCGTGGATGGTGCAGTAGCTCACCGGCCAGCGCGACAGGCCGCGGACCACCCCGGCCACGGTGGCCGGGATGTCGAAGAACTTCAGGTCCACGAACACCTTCTTGCCCTGCAGGGCAAGGTCGTCGAGCACCTTGAAGTAGTCGCCGGAGGCCAGCAGCTCCATGCCGATCTTGTAGAAGCGCACGCTGTCGCCCAGGCGGTCGATCCATTCCAGGGCCTGGGCCCGCCCCGGCACGTCCAGGGCGAAGATCAGGCGTTCTTCCGGGCTCAGGTCCAGCGGGGCTTTGCTCACGGGGTGGTCTCCAGGGCCTCGCGCTTGGCCGCGCGGCGGGCCTCCCGCGGCAGCGTGCGCTTGTTGTCGAAGGCGGCCGATTCCCAGCCGCCGTAGGTCGGGTTGGGCAGCATCCACCAGCGCTGGCCGAACCACTGCCCATGCTGGCGCAGCAGGGCCTGGCGCGCCGCGGCGCTGTTGTCGGCCACGCGCAGGAAGTCACCCAGCTGGTCGCCGAACTGCATCAGCACCCGGTAGCGGCTGGCGGCCAGCTGGCGCCGGCACAGCTTCTCCGAAGGCTTGGCCTGCGCGCAGCCGGGCACTTCCATGCCCATCCCCATGTACACGCTGTCGTCGGCCACCGGCAGCCCGGCCGCGCGCAGGTTGTCCAGGGTGGCCTGCTTCATCTGCTCGGTGCGGTTGGAGATGTAGACCATGGTGATGCCGCGCTCGCTGGCGGCGCGGGCGAATTCCAGCACCCCAGGCACCGGCTGGGCCTTGCGCTGCTCCACCCAGGCTTCCCAGCCGGCGTCATCGAACTCCTCGCCGCTGTGCACCAGGCGTGCCTGGTAGGGCGAGTTGTCCAGCACGGTCTCGTCGATGTCCAGGACCACCGCCGGGGGACGCTCGGCGCCCACCGCGGACGGGCGCTCGGCGGGGACCAGGGCGTCCCAGCCTTCGGCCAGGGCGCGGTCCAGCTGGGCGATGGCGGCGCGGTAGGCCTGGGCGGAAGCGGCCTGGTACTCCTCCGAACGCTGCACCCACAGCACCGCGTTGAGGTTGTCGTCGGCCGCCACCGCGACCGGGGCGGCGGCCACGGGGGCGGCGGGCCGCACCGGCTGGCAGGCGGCCAGCGCCAGCGCGAACAGGGCGGCGCAGAGGGGGGTAGGACGCATGGGGGCGCTCTTTGCTGATGGCAGGCGCGCATTCTAGCGGCAGGCCGCCCTCGGCCGTGGCGCGGCGTCGCCCCCGCTTCGGGCATGGCGTCGGGCCCTTCCCGGCACGCCACCTCTACGCACCGCAACATGCGCGCGTGGGCGGTTCGTGATAGAAAGCCGCAAATGATACCGCTAACTTGGCGCCCGGCCGGGGTACCGGACCCGACTGCGCCAGAGTATGGCCGAACCGTTTGTTGCGTCGCAACAATGCTTGGCTGGCGGGAACTTGGCTTAGGAATCGCGCACTGGAGCGCCTGATGAACGCAGTCCCGGCAAGCTGTCCGACCCCGCGGCCACGCGCCGTCCCGTCCGCGCAGGGAGTGCGCGCATGAGCCTGTACGTGGGCCTCGACGTAGGCACCCAGAGCGTCAAGCTGGTCGCCTACGACCCGGACAGCCGCCAGGTGGCGGCGACCATCGGCCATGCCCTGGACCTGGCGGCTGGCGACGACGGCAGCCGCGAACAGCGCGCCGAGTGGTGGATCGAAGCCATCCGCAGCTGCTTCGCCCGCCTGGATCCGGCCCTGCGCCAGCGGGTGGCGGCCATCGGCGTGTCCGGCCAGCAGCACGGGTTCGTGCCGCTGGACAAGGCCGGCAACGTGCTGGCCCCGGCCAAGCTGTGGTGCGACACCAGCACCGCGGCCGAGTGCGACCTGATCATGGATGCGGTCGGCGGCGCCTCCCGCGCCATCGAGCTGGCCGGCAACCCGATCCTGGTCGGCTACACCGCCTCCAAGCTGCCCTGGACCCGGCGCCACCGTTCCCAGGCCTATGCCCAGCTGGCCAGCATCCTGCTGCCCCACGACTACGTGAACTTCTGGCTGACCGGCGAGAAGTGGATGGAGCATGGCGACGCCTCCGGCACCGGCTGGCTTGACGTGCGCAACCGGCGCTGGTCGGCGGAGCTGATCGCCGCCACCGACCCGGACCGCGACCTGGGTGCCTGCCTGCCGCCGCTGGTGGCCGCCGACGCCACCTTCCCGATCGCGCCGGCCATCGCCGACGAGCTGGGCCTGCCGCGCGGCGTGCGCGTCTCCGCTGGTGGCGGCGACAACATGATGGCTGCCATCGGCACCGGCAACGTGTCCCCGGGAGTGCTGAGCATGAGCCTGGGCACCTCGGGCACCCTGTTCGCCTATGCCGACCGCCCGATCGTGGACCCGGCCGGGCGCTGGGCCGCGTTCTGCGATTCCACCGGTGGCTGGCTGCCGCTGATCTGCACCATGAACTGCACCGTGGCCACCGAGGCGGTGGGCAAGCTGTGCAGCTTCTCGACCAGGGAGGGCGACGCCCTGCTGGCCGGCACCCGCCCGGGCGCCGACGGCCTGCTGATGCTGCCCTTCCTCAACGGCGAACGCACCCCGAACCTGCCCAACGGCCGTGGCAGCCTGTTTGGCATGACTGCCACCAACTTCAGCGTCGCCAACCTGTACCGGGCGGCGATGGAGGGCGCGGTGTACAGCCTGAAGAACGGCTACGACGCCTTCGTCGACGCCGGCATGCGCTTCGAGGGCATCCGCCTGACCGGCGGCGGCAGCCACAGCGCGGTGTGGCGGCAGATGGTGGCCGACATGTTCGGCCTGCCGGTGGACGTGCCCGAGCAGGCCGAGGGCGCGGCCTTCGGCGCGGCGCTGCAGGCGCTGTGGGCGACCCAGCGCGCCAGCGACCCGGCCGCCGACCTGGCCGCGCTGGCCGCGGCGCACGTGCGCCTGGACCCGCGCCTGTCGGCGCACCCGCACGGCGAGGCCACCGCCGCCTACGCCGCCCAGTACCAGCGCTTCCTTTCCCACCTCGATGCGATCCGGCCGCTGTACGCCTGACGCCGACCCCATCCACAACGCACCCAACCATCACGGAAACCCACGCACATGACCAAGGCTTTCATCGGCGCACAGGAATACTTCCCCGGGATCGGCCAGATCCCGTACGAGGGGATCGGCTCGGACAACCCGCTGGCGTTCAAGCACTACGACGCCAACAAGGTGATCGGCGGCAAGACCATGCGCGACCACCTGCGCTTCGCGGTCTGCTACTGGCACACCTTCTGCAACGCCGGCGCCGACCCGTTTGGCCCGGGCACCCGCCGCTTCCCGTGGGAGAAGGGCGACGCCATGGCCACCGCCGAGGCCAAGGTCGATGCCGCGTTCGAGTTCTTCACCAAGCTCGGCGTGCCCTACTACTGCTTCCATGATGTCGACCTGGCCCCGGACGCCGACGACATCGCCACCTACGAGAAGAACCTCAAGCACCTGGTCGGGCTGGCCAAGGAGCGCCAGGCCGCCACCGGGGTGAAGCTGCTGTGGGGCACCGCCAACCTGTTCTCGCACCCGCGTTACATGAACGGCGCCGCCACCAACCCGGACTTCGCCGTGGTGGCCCGCGCCGCGGTCCAGGTCAAGAACGTGCTCGACGCGGTGGTCGAGCTGGGCGGCGAGCACTACGTGTTCTGGGG
>Ga0182793_1000282_pt1 | contig 43735 bp, 48 predicted proteins | sample Passage237A_FD_130498 | JGI IMG/M metagenome (GOLD analysis project Ga0182793, IMG submission 130498) | Cellulose adapted compost microbial communities from Newby Island Compost Facility, Milpitas, CA, USA - Passage2 37A (version 2) (version 2) ... | reverse complement strand
TCCTGCAGTCGTAGAATGGAGATAATCTGACTCTCCGTGAACTTCGATTTTTTCATGTTGCTTCCTTTAAATTTACCTACTCTTTTATATTTATGAGTACTTCGGTTTAAAGGGGAGCTTTCAACTGCTTCGGCAAAACTCCTATGCAAACTTTTATCGATTCAATACCTTTAGCTAAAGAAAAAATGATTCAACAACACTTCCTGCCTATAAACCCTGGAGCTTAGAAAACTAAACCATGTCAGATTAAGTCTAGACTATTACAAATAAATTCTTTTTGTTTTTCAACTTCATTTTTCTTCTTTTGCCAATAAGAACGATTTGATAAGTAATTAATAGGCTATGCTTACTTTTTACTTTACCATATTTTTCTTTCAACGAACCTTACTTTATTTCTACGTTAAAGGTTCTGCTACTTTCTACAATATTTCTTCTCTACAAGGTCTTCAATATTAATTTTCACACCAATGAAATCTTAGAGTTATGAAATCAAAAATTTTATTATTGTTATTTATAACCGCCGTCGCTGCAAGTTTGCTGATAGCAAATTTTGCGAATGCACAACTAAAATACGTCAATACAAGTATCGGTGTCAAATTTGGAAGACCCTACTTTACAAACTTTGAAAATATAAGTCCAAGCAATTTCTCAGAGATAAACTTGGGAAGCGAATTCTACCTGAATAATTCGGTTGTAGCTTTCTCTCCCATGTTGAGCGTAAACAGATTTTTGTTTTCGTCAAACCGACATTTTGTAAAGACTCCTAAGGGCTATGAATTTCAGCCCGTGCCGGATACGAATTATAGTGTCAGCAGGCTTGATTTATATACATTAAATGTCGGTATCGCATTTGGTGTGCAGAGAAAAATTGCTAAACAACTATCTCTCAAGCTTGTAATGAAGCCATTTATGGGTTTAAATGTTTCCAACAGAAATCGATATTTCCAAAGTGGAGTTGAGCTAAATGACGCCGTTGACAATAATCCATTATTATATGGAGGTGACGTTTCACTGTCAATTATGCGTAATTCCGCAAATACAAACAAAAGAATAGGTGCGAGTCTCGGCGTATTGGCAACTAACGGCAGGTATATTCACAATTCGAACCTTCGAATGGTTGTTCCGTATGTAGGTATCATTTGCCATTTCGTGAAATAAGTAGCGATACACCAAGAGAGGGCTGATAGAGTATAAAAAAGGCTGTCGCAGTTGCAACAGCCTTTTTACTATTTCCTTTGCCAGTAAACTTATTATTTACCAGCAGCTTTACCAGCTTTACGACGAACGATCTCATCAGAGTAGCGAACACCTTTTCCTTTGTAAGGCTCTGGTTTGCGCAGGCTGCGGATTTTAGCAGCAACCTGTCCCAGCAATTGTTTATCAATAGACTCAAGAATGATCCTTGGGTTCTGACCTTTTTCAGAAATAGCCGAAGCTTTGATTTCCTTTGGCAGTTCGAAAATGATGTTGTGCGAAAAACCAAGCGCCATGTCGATCTGCTGACCAGCAACGGCTGCACGATAACCCACACCCACCAGTTCCAGTTCCTTTTTGAACCCTTCCGTAACGCCAGTTACCATATTAGCAACCAGAGAACGGTATAAACCATGGAGTGCACGGTGGCGAATCTGATCTGTAGGACGTGAGATGTTGATCTCATTGTTCGCTACTTCCACTTTGATATCGCGATCCAGTGTTTCTTTCAATTCACCTTTAGGACCTTTAACGATCACTTCGTTTGCAGGGGTAACGGTTACTGTAACACCGTTAGGCACTGAGATTACTTTCTTACCGATACGAGACATTGTCTGTAGTTTTATTTAGTGAATCCTTCCGACCGGTCAGCCTGGTAAGAGGCATCAGCTTAATGTATCTGAAGGAGTTTTAAAATGGGAGGCAAAGGTACGATAAAATTCTAATTGCAATACAAGCAATAAAAACTTTTTTATTTACCCGGTGTCATTTCCGGAAAATAACTGAACCGGTAAGAAACGATGGTCATCCAATAGCTGCCGAGGCGGCTATAGCTTCTATCCTCGATGAAGTTATCGCCTACCCTTCTTTCTATGGTAGGATGTTGATTGAAAACATCGTAGCCCTGTATGCTCAGGAATAATGGTTTCGACTTAATCATTTTCTTTTCAATAAACAGGTTTGCAACGAAAAAATCCCGGTTTACCGTCGAAGCATACCCGCTATTCATAACATACTTTAGGAAACCGCCTAACCGAACCTCGCCTGGAAACAAAACTAGACCATCATAAGTAATGGAGTGAGTGATCACAGTATTATTAACCAGGACGCTGCTCATAGTATTATTGTAACGAAAGCTGTAGTTTAAAGAACTTTCCAGCCATTTTAGAGATATTACTTGCAAACGTAATGAGGGTGCAATGTGGTAGTTATCCAGCACCCGGAGAGCCCCATTTAAAAAGGAAAGATTTTGGTTGTAGCCGGCTTGAAAGCCAAGGGTTGCCCGAAGAAATTTGGGAATCAAATGAAAAGTGTAACCTGCGGTAGCATTTACATTGTATGCTCCATCTACGTTTACGGGTGTTGTAACCCGCTTGGAAGTGGTTATCTCCGTTTTGTTGATTATTTGCCGCTTAGTGAAATTGTATCCGAGCCTGAACCATAGCATATTTTTGGTCTTTCCATTCACATCGTTGAAGGAAATACTTACGCTACTCCTTTGCTCCGGCAAAAGATCAGGATTGCCGGTGTAAATGTTCAAACTGTCCGTATAATCGGCAATGGGTTGAAGCTGCGCAATAGTTGGCGTTTGAACTGTTCCCCGATAATCGAAACTGAGCCGGGCGGTTTTCGAAATCTGATAGCTTGCATTGACGGAGGGAAAATAATTGACGCCATTCTGTGTGATGTTGCTGCCTTCTTTACTACTTCTTTCGCTCACTCTAGAAAACTGTTGGACTTCTCCACCTGCTTTAGCGCTGAATCTGTTGAATTGATATTGGTAAAAGACACCACCCCGATGTTCAAGGTTATTGTTCTTAAAATTTCTGCTCTGGAGCGAATCAAAAAAAGCATTACCGTTCTCTTCTGCAGTTACCGAGCGATAAGACTGCTCAGTAATAGCTGAGAAACCATAGCTCGCAATAACCAGGCTGTTTTGTGCAACCGGCTCGGTGTATTGAAGGTTTAGTGAAGTGTTCCTGTTTTCAAAATTGGTAGAAGAATATGAATTGACAGAGCTGTTTTGATTAATATTCTGGTATTCATTCTCAGTGAGGATGGTTGCGTCTGTCGTGTTTGAGCTGAATCTAAAGTCAACGGATGCTGTAACTGATCTTCCCTTCTTATGGAATTGGTGTAGACAGTTATTATTGATAGCAAGCCAACGCGAAGCTGTTTTGCTTTCCTGTTGCCTTAATCTTTGGAAGTTGAAGTCTTTTGCAGCTTCCGGAAATGAGTTGAGGTAACTCACGTCATTGCCGGTTTGGTTATCCGTTTGCTTTCCTAGTGAGGCATCAAGGGTCGTTCGAAGCTGAGTAGTCTTGCTTATTTTATAAACTGACCGAAGTTGCAAGTTATGGTTGAGATTGTCTTTTGAAGAAGAGGAAGTACTCATGTTGTTGAGCAAGCTATCATTGGGCAGAAAAGTGCTACGCAATACGCTGCTTTCCAGCATATTTTCATTTTCATTGAAGGTGTACGAACCTGTGAGGGATAAGCGTTCTGAGGGATCAAATGAAAAATTCAAACCAAGATTCTTTCTTTCCGAAATACCTGGGCTGCCGACGCCGCCTCTGCTTGTGGATACCTGACTTTGTGCGGAGGAAAGACCAGTATTGTTAAGATTGCCTGTAGCCGTGAGGCGAAAAACATCACCCATATAATTGGCGAACAAACTGCTTTGATACCTTTCTTTGCTGCCATAGCCTGCTGCAATTTTGCCGGTTGCACCCTGCTGGTATTGCTTCTTAAAACGCAGGTGCATTACTTTCTCATTACGCTCGGTGAGTACACCTGTGAACTGCGAGGCTTCATCCACCCAATCTGCAAACTCGATTTTATCCAATATTGCCGCAGGAAGGTTTTGCGTAAGGCTGTTAATATCGCTGCTGTTGTACTCCTTGCCGTTTAGGAAAACCTTTTTTACTTCTTTACCTTGAATTATAATTTTTCCCTCAGATATTTCAACACCCGAAAGATGTTTTAACGCATCTTCAGTTGTCGCATTCGGGTATCTTAAGAATGAATCAACCGTGTAGCTGATTGTGTCTGCGGTAATTTTGATGGGAAGTTTTTCTATTAATACAAATTCATCAAGCACTTCTGAACTGCTATACGTCTGTGTGTGTGAAATGACGGGTAGAAAAAGCGCGAAAATCAGTAACCGACATAGCATTCATTTATCATTGATCATGGGCGAATGTTGCTAACGCACTTTATCAATTTTTCATAGGCATCAGGATTATTATACCCATAAGCACATATAACACTGTCTCCTTTTACCAGGATCGTACCCCCTTGATAGCAATTTGAAGGTAGTAACGACGATAGATATTCATAAAACCCGTCGTGAGCAACGATCTTAATCGACGGTTTCAGATAAGAGAACTGATCTTGGTAAAGCTTTTTTTCCACTTCTCGTACTGACCTGGTGATTATTAATCTGTCCGTATACGGGATAACTGTAGAAATTAGAGAATCAGAATGTAGTTGAAATAACGTCATATTGCAAACAGAACAGTCCGAATTATTATTGTTAATCAGAAATATTAGAAACGGAGAATCGCCTTCTATCCCTACTGCAATCTTAAGTTCACTAAATGGTCTTTCTTTTCCGATGAAAGAAGAAAAAACCACGAGCCATAAAAACATAAAAAATTTAATGAATTTGATAAACCACAAACGCATATGATTCCTTCCTCTTTTCAATAGAAATAATTTTGTCTTTGTATTGGGCATATACAGTTGGTAATGTTTGTTGAACCTCGGTAATCTTACTCCGTTTTACATCGTAGTAGGCTCTGTAACGGGAGAATGACTTAGTGTTTTGATCAAATGCCCCTGTGTACGCGAAGAAGAATCTTGAATTATCTTTCGTGACCGGTGCGACAAAAGTAATCTGGTGAATACCAGTTTCCTGCAATGAAAGATCAAACAATTCTTCTCTTTTTCCCAAATCGAACACTTGGGTTCTATTGCAAACAAAAGCACTTCGCCCTGAGTTGTTTATGTAAAAGGTGCTAACCAATGGAAGGCCGGTATTGTTCTGATAGTTCTTATGATGTATGCCTATTGATTCATTGATCCTTGATAGGTCTTCTTTACGAAAGGCGGCAAGTATCTCTCCTGTATATTCTGGCGAAGCAACATTTGCGATATAAACGGTATCGCAAAAAGATGCAAACCCAAAAGCCGGCGTTTCAAACAGACGTTCGCTAGAAGACCAGTTTAAACGTAAAATTCCAAACCGTTCAATTTGGAGTCTTTCCTTTGTAAATATTAAATAAAAGGTTTGCTTATCGTCGGTATAAAAACTATCCTTGCCTTTAACAGATTCTAATTTAGGAAAACTAACATCGACTGCCATTAGGAACCTTTTCTCGTCGTAATTAGTAATTCCGACAGTTTGTATTTCTCGTAGATTCCTTTTCTCCCAGTTCGCTCTTACCAACTTGTAGGAGTTTGAACTTGTATCGAGATTAAAAAATTTGTGAGCAAGCTCTCTGGTGTCAATGAAATTAGATAGTCGATACTCCCATAAGCCCCCAGTTTTGTAATTTGACAAATAGAAACAATCATTACGAGTGATAAAGGCTATTGTTGAATCACTAAATGGTAAGACTTGGGACGGCAAATTTTTTAAAATAACTATTTTCTCATCAATTATTGTCTCATACAAGGGCTTTATTTCAGCGCTGCTTGTACTTGAAAGAGCAAAAGACATAAATACCAAAATGGCTCTCATAAAGAATTCTTGAAAGAAAGAGGTAGAAAGGCATCTACCCCTTTCCAAATTAACGCTATTCATACAATTGATAGGTAAATCGTACGGACCCGTCAGATTGTGAGACCTGGTCGTAGGAGATAACTTCGTATTCTGTGGGGACATCAGGTTCGTAAAATATACGAAGAATAAAAGGACCTTCACCGGGAACAGCGGTAATGGTATAGTCCCCTGTCACATCACCTATCGTCTGAACCTTGCTCGGAGTAACTACAACTTCAAGACATTTTCCATTAGCAAAGCATCCACCACAATCGTTCGCTTCGTCATAAAAGTAAGTTCCACTTCGTGATGATGTAGTCACAACATCTGCATTCGATGTTGCTGATGTAAAAAGCGCCAAAATTGCTAAAATGATTTTTATTCTTTTCATGAGATTCTTTTTTTTGCCTCCATTTGATGCGCTGTCGGCTACGCGCTTGCTTAAAACCCGTGCAGGTGTGGGATATGGCCTTAAGCAGTTTCAGAAATCCATTAGTGAGATAATTTTTACGCGCGATGTTTATCTCTCCTCTGCAGTACGAAACTACAAGGCAAACAATGCGGATTCCAAATTTCCATTAGCCCAAGTTATATCCATTGGATATAATATACTCAATAGATATAAAATAGCTGGCACAGTTTTTACCCCCCCCCTCAGAGCTCCATTGTTTTTTAGCCTTTCACGTATGTATGCATCAAGTTCTGTTGGTGTGGTTTTCAAGCACTCCAAAATAGCATACAGCTTCACATGCTTCAGGCCCGTGTAGGTTCCGTTTTCTATTTTGCTAAATGCAGATTGCGGCAGGTTCACCAATCTCGCTACACCCTGTGTATTATAGCCAAGCGCTCGCCGCTTATGCTTTACAAATTCACCAGTTAGCTTTAAGATGGCTTGCTCTTGAGGGTTGGTGTGTTCCATAATGAGATAGTCTTGATAGATGGCTATCCTAAATTTAGGGAAGTATTTTAAGATTTCACAACCGTAGTAACCATTTGATAATGTAAAAAGGGATCATTCTTTCGAATGATCCCACGTGGTATGAGTTAAGTTAATCCCCATTATAAAAGCTTAACCAAAGTAGCCGTTATAGCTATACTTGCCGAAATCATCGCTCCCACTTTTAGGATTATACGACTTTCCATTTCTCTTAAATCTCTCTTGGTGGCAGTTTGCTGCAAAGTGTCAAAACTGAGTGCCTTTTCCATAGAATCAAATATACTTTGATTGCGCAATAAATGTTATGCCGAAAACACAAAGAGACTGCAATAGATGCAATCTCTTCAAGCAATCGGCTAGATTATCTCTTAAATGACGAGCCAATCATCAAATCGGCACATCATTATTGAACTATTAATACACGTAGCAAAGCACTTCGCCACCTACATTGTTTACTCTTGCTTCCTTATCGGTCATTACACCTTTGGAAGTAGAAACGATAGCAATACCCAAACCGTTTTGAACGCGGCGGATCTCACTCGGCTTTGCATACTGACGAAGACCGGGACGGCTTACACGCTCCAATGCACGGATAGCAGGCTCTTTAGAAACCGGATCGTACTTCAAAGCGATTTTAATAAGACCTTGTTTGTTATCGTCCTCAAACTTGTACTTCAGAATATAACCTTTGTCATAAAGGATTTCGGTCATACGCTTCTTAAGGTTTGAGGCCGGGATTTCCACAATACGGTGGCGCGCCATCTGCGCGTTACGGATGCGGGTCAGGAAGTCTGCTATTGGATCTGTTACCATTTTTTTCTCGCGCCCTTCGGCGCATTTTTTGTTTGTAAAATAATTTTGTTACCAGTATCATCCCTTTTCGGGATGACTTTGAAACTTTCCCCTAATAAAGCGGGGGCTTACCAGCTAGCTTTACGAACTCCTGGTATTTTGCCATCCAGCGCCATATCGCGGAACACGTTACGGCAGATGCCGAAGTGACGCAAATAACCGCGAGGACGACCGGTAAGTTGACAGCGATTCCTCAGACGTACAGGCGATGAATTCTTTGGAAGTTTATCCAAAGCAGCATAATCACCGGCAGCCTTCAGAGCAGCACGCTTCTCAGCATATTGAGCTACCATTCTTTCGCGTTTGCGTTGGCGGGCTTTTATCGATTCTCTTGCCATCTTTTCTTAGTAGTAGTAACAAACAACAGGAAACAAGATTTGGTAACGCCTGACCTCCTGATACCTGTGCCTGATACTGTTTCTTAATTACTTATTTTATTGATTAGGCGTTATCTTTCTTTATGTTCTTGAAAGGCATTCCGAGTTCCTTAAGCAGCTCATAAGCCTCTTCATTGGTACGAGCGGTAGTCACGAATGTGATGTCCATACCACTGATACGGTTTACCTTGTCAATATCAATTTCCGGGAAGATGATCTGTTCTGTTACACCCATGGTATAGTTACCACGGCCATCGAAAGATTTCTCATTGATACCCTTGAAATCGCGTACACGAGGAAGTGAAACCGCAATAAAGCGATCCAGAAATTCGAACATCTTGGAGCCACGTAATGTAACACGCGCACCGATAGGCATATTCTTACGAAGCTTAAAGTTCGAAATATCTTTTTTAGACAGCGTGGGCACTGCTTTCTGACCTGTTACCAGTGTCATCTCGTTCACCGCATCGTCGATAAGCTTCTTATCGGCAACGGAACCTTTAACACCCTGGTTCAGACAGATTTTGACAAGGCGAGGACACTGCATTACAGTGCTATAGCCAAACTTTTTCATCAAAGCTGGCACAACTTCTTCCCTGTATTTCTTTTGTAAGCGCGGCTGATATGTTGTTGACGTTGCCATTATTTAATTTCCTCCCCTGATTTTTTAGAAATACGAACGAAATTTCCGTCTTTACGCTCACGTCTGATACGTGCCGGAGCCTTAGCTTTTGCATCCCACAACATCACATTGGAGATGTGGATAGATGCTTCCTCCTGCACAATACCCCCCTGAGGGTTTTGAGCACTTGGCTTCAGGTGCTTCGTCACCATGTTAACACCTTCAACAAGCACACGGCTCTTCTTCGGATATACAGCTAATACCTTCTTCGGTGTGCTGCGGTCTTTGTTAGCACCGGCAATTACGACCACGTTGTCGCCCTTGCGGATGTTAAACTTCGGTTGAAATCTCTGTTTCATTTGAAACGTTTATCTATTTTTTTAATGGTCGGAAGAACTGGCGCTCCTCGTAAGCCATTGATGAAAAAAACCACGTTATATAAAACGGGAGTGCGAAGGTAAAACAATATTTTAATTGAAAGAAAAAATGCAAAAAATATTTTTATGCACTTCTAAGCCCTGCATCTAACAACAAAAAGAGCACTTGGACTCAACAAATTTATGTCTGTAATTCCCTCATTCAATACTCTCTCTTTTACCACTCCCATCCCAATCAGAGAAAGTCCAGGCAAAATTTACTCTTATTCAAACAAAGAGCTGTCCCAGTCGAGACAGCTCAAATATCGTTTGGGAACGGCAAATCAAGGGTATGCCTACAGTACCTCCGGAGCAAGCGACACAATTTTCATGTATCCTTTATCACGAAGTTCGCGGGCTACTGGTCCGAAGATACGGGTACCACGAGGCTCGTCGGAGTTGTTAAGCAGTACCACGGCGTTGTCGTCGAAGTTGATATAAGAGCCATCCTTACGACGAAGTCTGTTCTTTGTACGAACAATCACCGCCTTGGAAACGGTACCCTTCTTCATATTACCGCCGGGAAGAGCGTCCTTTACTGTTACAACGATCTTGTCACCAATGCCGGCATAATCTTGTCCCGAGTTACCCAACACGCGAATACAAAGTACTTCTTTTGCGCCGCTGTTATCGGCTACATTGAGCCGGGATTCTTGTTGTATCATTTTAAAATTCTTTTTAGTAGAAAGTAGAGAGTAGAAAGTAGAAAGCTGTGATTACTGAAAGCCCTCAACTTTTGTCTTAAGACTTTCGACTTTCGACTTAATACTATTTTGCTTTTTCAATTATTTCAACCAAACGCCAACGTTTTGTCTTGCTCAACGGGCGAGTTTCCATGATACGCACCACATCACCGATACCGGCACTATTCTGCTCATCGTGTGCGTGAAACTTAGTTGTCTTCTTCAAAAACTTACCGTAGATCGGGTGCTTTACTTTACGCTCTACAGCTACAGTGATGGTCTTGGACATCTTGTTGCTGCTCACGATCCCGATACGGGTTTTTCTGCGTTTTCTTTCTATTGTTGTCATTTTTTTGACTTGTTTAGTAGAAAGTAAAAGAGTAGAAAGTAGTTAGTAGAAAGTAGAAAGAATGTAACGGATACTCTCTGTCTTTATGACTTTATACTTTTGACTTTTTACTTTTCAATTTTAGAATCCTAAAGCTCTTCTGCGCTGCTCAGTCTTCATACGAGCAATATTGCGACGCAACTGGCGAATGGAAAGCGGGTTTTCGATCGGGTTCACCGCGTGGCTGAACTGCAATCTCTTAAGGCTCATTTCTTCTTCCTGAATCTTGCTATTCAAAGCATCATTATCCAGGGAGCGGAAATCCTCAACCTTCGCTTTGTTTGCTTTTGCCATTTTATATAGTATTTATTTTGTATTTAGTATCAAGTGTTTCGTATCAAGTACCAAGTCTGTTCGCTCAAAGTCTTGCTACTTAGTACTTGCTACCTGCTACATATTATTATGCTCCTGCGTAATCGCGGCGTACAACAAACTTCGTTTTGATCGGAAGTTTCTGTGCAGCCAGTTCCAGCGCTTTCTGAGCCAGTTGCTGCGGTACACCATCTACTTCAAACATGATACGTCCCGGCTTTACCACAGCAGCATAGAACTCCAGATTACCTTTACCTTTACCCATACGCACTTCAAGTGGCTTACGAGTAATTGGTTTATCAGGGAATATGCGAATCCAAACGTTACCTTCACGTTTCATGTGACGGGTCATTGCCTGACGAGCAGCTTCGATCTGACGGTTGGTGATCCATTTGGGTTCCAAAGCCTTCAGACCAAAAGAACCAAAAGCAACGGTTGCACCACGCTGTGCGTTACCCTTGATCCGACCTTTATGCGCTTTACGATGTTTCGTTCTTTTCGGTTGTAACATTGTTACAAGATTTTATTGAATGATTATTCGTCACTTCGACTGCATGGAGAAGTTACCTTATCCGATGCAATCCGTTGATTTTACTAAAACTGCCATCAGGAATTCAACAGCGATATAAACGCTATTGAAAATATCCTTGATTATGCTTTGCGGGTGCCACCACGGCTACCGCCTCTGCCACCGCGGTCGCCACCGGCTCCACGACGATCTCCACCGCGACGGTCTCCACCACGACGATCATCCAGACCAGCAGCGGCACCACGTCCACGATTGTCTGCACCTGCAGAAAAGTTTGGATTCAGATCACGTTTGCCAAGTACTTCACCCTTACAGATCCATACCTTCAAACCGATCTTACCATATACAGTCATCGCATACACGTTTGCATAATCGATATCCATACGATAAGTATGCAATGGTGTACGTCCTTGTTTGAATTCCTCAGTACGAGCGATTTCAGCACCGTTCAGACGGCCGGAAGCTTTGATCTTAATACCTTCAGCTCCCATGCGCATAGCTGTAGAGATCGCCATTTTAATAGCTCTCTTATAGCTTACACGGCTCTCGATCTGACGCGCAATTGTTTCACCGACGATCATAGAATCCAGCTCAGGGCGACGGATTTCCATGATGTTGATCTGAACATCGTCCTTTTTAGTAAGCTTCTTCAGCTCTTCTTTAATACGGTCTACCTCTTGGCCGCCTTTACCTATAATGATACCAGGCTTCGAAGTGTGTATCGTAACGATGAGCTTACCGAGAGTACGCTCGATCACGATACGGGAGATACCGCCCTTATTGATACGTGCGTTCAAGTAAGTACGGATTCTGTGGTCTTCAACCAGTTTATTTCCAAAATCCCTCTTCTCACCATACCACATTGAGTCCCATCCGCGGATGATGCCCAACCTGTTACCTATAGGATTTGCTTTTTGACCCATTCTATTTTAATTGAATGATTTGAGATTTATTTTATTGATTAAGCTTCTGTAGTTACTACTGGTTGGGCAACGCGGCTATCAACGACGATAGTAACGTGGTTGCTGCGCTTGCGGACACGATAAGCCCGTCCCTGAGGCGCAGGACGCATGCGTTTCAGCATCCGACCACCGTCTACCATAATAGTTTTCACATACAGGTTCGCGCTGGCAACATCTACACCTTCGTTCTTTACTCTCCAGTTTGCGATGGCGCTCAGCAGCAGCTTTTCCAGCGCTACCGATGGGTGCTTTGTGCTGAACTTCAAGGTATTCAGCGCATTTTCAACATCCATACCACGCACTAGGTCTGCAAGCAGGCGCATTTTGCGCGGAGATGTAGGATAATTACGTAAGCGAGCTACAGCTTCCATTTTCGTTTTACTATTTTCTAGTTGCGACGCTGCCAGAAGACGAACGTCAAAAATTTTATGATATTAATGCACACCCTTCTTCCTCTTACGAGGAAAGTCAGAATGGGGCTTATTTGCTTCCGCTATGTCCTTTAAAGTTGCGGGTAGGTGCAAATTCACCGAGCTTATGACCAACCATATATTCAGTCACATAAACAGGGATGAACTTGTTGCCATTGTGTACTGCGAATGTCTGACCTACGAAGTCAGGTGTGATTGTAGAGCGACGGCTCCAGGTTTTGATAACACCTTTTTTTGCCTTGCCCTCGTTTACTGCCAGAACTTTACGTTCCAGCTTCGCATCTACATAAGGACCTTTTTTAATTGAACGAGCCATTCTTAATTATTATTTGCGATTGTTTATTTGCGATTGATGTCCGCCATTTTAACGAATCACCGAATTATTTACTGAGTTTCTTTCCGTCTCTACGCTGGATGATCAACTTGTTAGAACCTTTAGTAAGGCTACGAGTTTTTTCACCCTTAGCGTATTTACCGGTACGGCTGCGTGGATGACCACCGGAAGAACGACCTTCACCACCACCCATTGGGTGATCTACAGGGTTCATGGCTACACCGCGGTTACGAGGACGAATACCTTTCCAACGGTTACGACCAGCCTTACCCATTGATTGAAGACCATGGTCGCTGTTGGATACGATACCTACAGTAGCCATACAAGTTCCCAATACGCGACGAAGTTCACCAGAAGGCATCTTCAATACTGCGTATCTTTCCTCCTTAGCGTTAAGCTGAGCATAAGTACCGGCAGAGCGAGCCATAGCACCACCCTGTCCAGGATGCAGTTCGATATTGTGAACCACGGTACCCAGCGGCATATTCTTAAGCAACAATGCATTACCAACTTCCGGAGCTACTGCATCACCACTTACGATCGTTGCACCTACTTCCAAGCCTTGGGGGGCGATGATATAACGCTTTTCGCCGTCTGCATAAGAAAGCAGCGCGATAAATGCTGAACGATTTGGATCGTACTCGATTGTCTTCACCGTAGCAGGAATATCCTTCTTGTTACGCTTGAAGTCAATTTTACGGTACATCTTCTTATTACCGCCACCAATGTAGCGCATAGAGCGACGACCTTGTGCGTTACGACCGCCAGTACCCGGAAGCGCTTCAAGAAGGCTCTTTTCAGGCTGATTTGTGGTAACTTCCGCGTAAGCGTTACCGATTCTCCAACGTGTTCCGGCAGTAACCGGTTTATATTTACGTAATGCCATTTTCTTTTTTGTTAAGTTGTTAAGTTGTCAGTTGTTATGCGTTTTATGCTCTTCAGAACTTTACGCCTTTACAACTTTACATCTTTACGATTTACATTGAGAACAAGTCAATAGAGTCACCCTCAGCCAGCGTAACTGTAGCCTTCTTATAAGCAGGCTTCACACCTTTCAGAAAACCAGCTTTGGTATAGCGTGTTTTGTTCTTTCCGGGAACGATCACTGTGTTTACATCAGTAACCTTCACGCCGTAGAATTCTTCTACCGCCTTTTTGATCTCCAGTTTGTTAGCGTTCTTATCTACCTGAAAAGTATAACGGCCGGATTTCTCCATCTGTCCGTTAACCTTCTCGGTAAGCACCGGTCTAACCAAAACGTCAGCGAGTTTCATTTTCTTTATTTTTTGTCTAAAGTCTCCGGTTATCCGCCTAAAGACCTTTTGTTTTTAATTATTTGAGCTTCCAGTCTGTTATTTTAGACCTTCTACCTAATTTCTGAATTTAAGCTTCAGCTTCTACGGGCTCCTGGAACAGCTTTGCTGCACTTTCGGTGAAGATCAGCACATTGCTGTTCATCAGATCGTAGGTGTTCATATCGCTGAGGATCACAGTCTTGTTGCTTTGAAGGTTGCGAGCACTCAGATACACATTGGTATCGTACTCAGGCAATACTACCAGCGACTTTCTGTTATCACCTTTCAGGGTATTCAATACCGCAGAAAAATCCTTAGTCTTCGGAGCAGAGAGGTTAAAATCTTCCACCACTACGATCCTTCCTTCCTTAGCCTTATAAGCAAGAGCGGACATTTTAGCCAGATCTTTTACCTTACGGTTCAGCTTGAAATCGTAATCGTGTGGTTTTGGACCGTTGATCGTACCACCACCTTTATAAAGGGGGTTACGGATATTACCTTTACGGGAACCACCTGTACCTTTTTGACGGTGCAATTTCTTAGAAGAACCATGCACTTCTGCACGAGTCTTTGTACTATGCGTACCCTGGCGCTGAGCAGCGAGGTATTGCTTTACTGCGAGGTAAATGCAATGATCGTTTGGCTCGATGCCGAAAATTTCGTCTGGCAGTTCAACAGAGCGGCCAGTCTTTACACCTTTACTATTTAAAACGTCAACTTGCATGACTTAATTAGTTCTGAATTAAAACAATAGATCCGTTGTGTCCTGGTACAGAGCCTGCAACCAAGATGTAGTTTTGCTCAGGGAAAACTTTGATTACGCGAAGTCCTTTCATCTTAACGCGGTCGCCGCCCATACGTCCTGCCATGCGCATTCCTTTGAATACACGGCTAGGGTAAGATGAACCACCCACAGAACCCGGAGCGCGCTGACGATCGTGCTGACCGTGAGAAGCTTCACCCACACCGGCGAATCCATGGCGTTTTACAACACCCTGAAAACCTTTACCCTTGGTGGTTCCGATAACGGAAACTTTTTCACCCTCTGTGAAGATCTCCACAGTGATGTTTTCACCAACTTGTTTATCTATGGAACAATTACGGATTTCCTTAACTACCGATTTTGGCGTTGTATTTGCCTTAGCGAAGTGATTGAGAAGCGCTTTAGGGGTATTTTTTTCCTTAGCTTCTCCGAAGGCGATCTGGATCGCATCATAACCGTCGGTATCTACGGTCTTCTTTTGAGTAACCACACAAGGACCAGCTTCGATGATGGTACAAGCGGTTTGCTTGCCATTCGGCTCAAACACACTGGTCATGCCGATTTTTTTGCCAATAATACCTTTCATTTTCTTATGTTTAAGTCAAGCGCCCGGTTGCCTGCTGTGTGGTCCGGGATTGACTGTTGAACTTATCTTTTTAAGAACGTCTGCCTTCCGGCAATTTATCATGCTTTGATCTCTACCTCAACACCACTTGGCAGGTCGAGTTTCGAAAGCGCATCAACTGTACGGGAAGAAGAAGTATAGATATCCAACAAACGCTTGTGCGTGCAGAGTTGGAATTGTTCACGGCTCTTTTTGTTTACGTGCGGTGAACGCAATACTGTAAAGATCTTCTTGTCCGTAGGCAAAGGAATTGGTCCTGTTACTACCGCTCCCGTATTGCGTACAGTTTTTACGATTTTCTCTGCAGACTTATCAACCAGATTGTGGTCGTAAGATTTCAGCTTGATTCTGATACGCTGTGACATACTTATAAATATCTTCTACCCGTAAAATTTGGGACTGCAAAGGTAGAGGGTGTTTTTTATTTGGCAAAATAATTTGAAAGAAAATTTCCAAATTTTCGCATCCACGCCCTTGTAAAAGTGAGAAACTATAGCGCAGCCGCTGAATTTTAATTCAATATCTTCTGATTTTTCTCCCTAATAGCCGTATTTCTCTTTCCAGCAATTCCTTAAATATTCCCTGAGCCGCGCTTCCGTTGCATTATTGCCGGGGTCATACAGCTTTGTTCCACTGATCTTTTCGGGCAAAAATTCCTGATCTACAAAATTCCCCGGAAAATCATGGGCATATTGATAACCCTTACCATAATCAAGTTTTTTCATCAAACTCGTTGGTGCATTTCGTATATGTAACGGCACAGATAGATCGCCGGTCTTCCGAACAATATCCTGTGCTTTGTTAATAGCCATATAGGATGCGTTACTTTTAGGCGAAGAGGCCAGGTACACCGCACATTGCGACAGGATGATTCTGCTTTCCGGCCAACCAATCATCTCTACTGCCTGAAAAGTAGTGGTAGCCAAAAGCAAAGCATTGGGATTGGCGTTGCCTATGTCTTCGCTGGCAAGTATCACCAATCTGCGAGCAATAAATTTAGGATCTTCGCCCCCTTCTATCATTCTGGCCAGCCAATACACAGCCGCATTAGGATCACTGCCACGTACGGATTTAATAAATGCAGAAATGATATCGTAGTGTTGCTCGCCGGTCTTGTCGTACAACGCCATTTTATTCTGTACCACATCCTGTACAAGTTGATTGGTGATCTCTGTTGCTCCTTCCATCGAAGAATCTACCAATTCCAGCAGGTTCAGTAATCTCCTGGCATCTCCCCCGCTCAGTTGGAGCAATGCCTCCCATTCCTTAACTGAAATCTGTCGCAACCGAAGAAATTCGTCTTTCTGAAGTGCATTGAATACCAATGTTTTCAGGTCGTCCTCCGTCAATGGTTTAAGTACATAAACCTGACACCTGCTTAATAAGGCGCTGATGACTTCGAAAGATGGATTTTCGGTTGTAGCTCCGATCAGTGTGATAATGCCCTTTTCTACCGCGCCCAATAAGCTATCTTGCTGCGCCTTATTGAAACGGTGAATTTCGTCAATAAAAAGCACGGCATGGCCTGCCTTTCGTGCCTGTTCGATTACGGCACGTACTTCCTTCACTCCGCTGTCAATAGCGCTCAGCGTAAAAAAAGGCAGAGAAAGTGTACGGGCAAATATCTGCGCCAGCGTAGTCTTCCCCACTCCGGGCGGTCCCCAAAAGATCATTGAATGAGCTTTCCCCTGCTCGATCATTTGCCGGAGTACTCTACCCTGCCCTACAAGGTGTTCCTGACCAATAAATTCCTCCAGCGACCGTGGGCGCATCCTTTCTGCAAGTGGTACGTGATTTGCCTGTGACATAAGATTTAGCCGGGCTTTAGCTCGGATTTCTTCTAATTTAGCAATATGGCACGCAAATTATTGATTGTATCTATCCTTTTACTTCTTACCTCCGTTTCTTTCGCTCAAAAGAAAAAGAAAGACCGAGAAAAGAAAGGTCAAACGGAAGCTAATTCAACTTATAATGAGATTGGAGCAACTCTGCCACCTTTGAATTTTTATCGCCGGGACGGTATTTCGCTGACAGAAAAAGATCTTAACGCAAATGCTCCATTGATTATCATGCTATTCAATCCTACCTGTGAGCACTGCGAACAACAAGCTAAGATATTTCAGCAACATCTGTCTTGGTTTAAAGACACAGAATTGCTCTTGATGGCAGCAGAACACATGGGACCTTATCTGGGCTATTTTGTCAGCAATACCGGTTCCGACAAGTATCCTTCTCTACAGATCGGGCTCGACAGCAGCAACTTTATCAAAAATACTTTCCGCTATGAAAGCCTGCCACAGATCAATGTGTACGATAAACAGCGAAAGCTGGTTAAAGTTTTCACAGGAATCACGCCCATCGATTCTCTAAAACCTTATATACAATAAACAAGTGCTGAGTTTTTGAAACTCAGCACTTGCAAAACTTCAAGCCAACCGGTCGAAACTTAATGCCTGAGCAACTTTTGTTCAGCTATCAATTCATTTTTTTTATTCAACAATTGAAAGAGGTACACTCCAGGAGAAAAATTGCTGACATCGCAATCAAGATGGAAATTTTCCTCTTTCGTCTGAAAAGAACGTGTCATCAAAGTTTTTCCGGTAACATCGTAGATTGCCAGCTTATAACTGCCTGTCGGAAGAGCATCCACATAAAGCACCACTTTTCCTGTTGCGACCGGATTAGGATACAGACGTAACTCTGTTGTACCACTCTTCATATTTACTCTTGCAACAGAGGAATACACTACTTCTCCTTTTCTGGACACAGCTTTTACCCTATAGTAGCTGACCTCTTTGAATGGTAATGAATCTCTGGCTATATATTGCGCTTCACCTTTTGCCAAAATTCTACTTACCGGCTCAAAATTGATTCCATCAGCACTTCGCTCGGCTTCATACCATACTGTTCCTTTTTCTTCTGAAATGTTCCAATAAAGATTTACATGTCCCAGGGTTGCCATTGCATTAAAACTCAAAAACTTTACTGCAAGGGGATTTGCATTAGAAAAATGCACAAAAAAGCGATCGCTGCCTGTTGATGCAGGACTGTTCGTTACACTGAAAGCATACCGGGTAATGCCGTTAAGAGATATTGGTGTGCTGACATTGGTAAACTTGTCCGTCAGCATTGCCGAAATTCCGGGAACATTCATATTGTTTGGCTCAAATTCTATCAGATAAGTGGTCTGTTGCATATTGCTCATTCCGAGCCTGACCGTGTCTCCATCGTCCAGCAAAGTGCGTGCTTCAATCGAAAGGTTTGAACCACCTCTCACAATGAAAAGATTTTCATTAAAATTGCTCAATTTGGCGGCGTCTTCATCGTTGATCGTATTGCTACTGTTATTATTTCCGACCACTACAGTTCCGTCCAACAAAATGGAATCTGTAGCGGAACATCGGTAAAGTTTCATTCTGAATAGTTCATTACCTCCTGCATTGAGCCTGAACATCGGTTGCGGAGCCGATGTTTCCTTGTCATCTTCCTGAATCTCTATAGTCGAAGGGATACCCAAACTGATTGCTCTTACAAAAAACGCTTGTCCGCTTTGAATATATTGGGTTTGGGAGGTGCTGACACTAGGCACATAAGCATTACCGATATAGGCCAACGAAACATAAGCACCCACGTTGCCTAAATCAGGATCAATAGTCCAGAACTTTCGCTCTATGTTACTTGTAGCAGAATTGTTCCATATTTTATCAAAATCTATTGCGCAAGCGTAAGGATTGGCAATCAATTCGTAGGGGCTGGAAGATGCAGTGAAGTTGTAGGTTTGTATTCCCGTGACCAAGGTTCCGTGCGCTCTGATACAGGTGGGCGAAGCTCCGGAGCTAATATTTCCCGAACCATAAGGACCACAGAAAAAAGCCAAAAAGGCATTGTTTCTACTACCGGAGCAAAGTGGCTGGGTTTTGGTATTGGTTACCGGCACCCATGCATTGCTGGCAGCGTTGAACGTCCGTAAAGAAGTAGCTGCCCCGCCTTGCGATACACCATTTCCCGAAGATCCGGTGCCTGTCGGCCCAAATATTTCAAGTCCGCCATTGTTTATTGAGCCGTCATTCTGCCAATGATAAAAAACAGAATTGGAAACAGAGTTGTTGGCTATGGGCGAGGTGATGAGTCGCCAAGTTCTCCCGCCCGAAGCATTTGCCGACAGGTCAAAATATTTTTCGTGCGTTACGGCGCCAATGATACTGCCTGTAACGGGGCCCACCGATGCCGTACTACCGACAGAAGATTTTAGAATCAACTTGTCATTTGTGTATAAAGTACCGGATGTTAGGGAAAGTGTACCTGTAAGATTCAAACTACCTTGTGTAGCAATTGTTGCGCCTTGGCTATTGTTCAATTCAAGATTATGTACATACCCGTCACCTGAAATGGTTTGCGTTCCAACACCATTTAGTACCAACGTCCCGTCGCCATTCACCATTCCATTGTTGAAAACATCTCCTTTCAAATGAACTGCAGCATTCGTTCCCAGTGTAAACATAGCGGACGAACTGATCTGCAGAGTCGCAAGGGTCAGCGCTTGACTATTATCTACGGAGACTGTGTCGCCTTCTTGTATCCAGACCTTATTAGCTATTCCCGGAATCTGACTTGCGGGCACATAAGAAGACCCATTGATATTTATTTCCCATGTGCTTACATCGGAAAAGTCTCCGCTTTTTACAGAACGATATATAGTAGTAAAAGGATCGTGATGGGTTAGTACCGAAACAACGTTTGAATTTATTGAGGTACTATTTACTCCCGTTGCCCGCACTCTGTAGTAATACGTGGTATTTGGCGATAAACCGTTTAGCTGTTGCATAGTATCCGAAACCGACAGATCATAATATCCCGGCAAAAAAAGTCCATATTTACCTTCAACAACGATTCTATCAATAGCACTTGTTCCCAAAGTCTGCACTAACCCTCCATTAGCAGAGGTATCGGAACTCATGATCCACCGCACAAAAACAGACGGCTGATTATCGCAGGCAGTGGGCAGAGAAAGATTTGAAACGATGCCGGTAGTCCAATCGTTCATTACGGTAACGGAACCTCCGGGAACATCAGTATAGGTTCCGCCGGCACCTATTTTATATTGCACCTTAAAATCTCTCGGGCCTGTGTTTGACGAACGTTGCACAGAAAAAAGATGCAGTTCATAATATCCGGTGGTAGCTAGTTCTATTTCCCAGTAACGAGTATCCGCTCCGTTAGTCCATCCCGAAACAGTAGCTGCCGATGTTTCCGAACCGCTAACAGAAACATATGAAATACCTCCAGTGGCATTGTTGGCTAACTCTTTTGTAGCGTTTATGCCGATACCTCCGTCTGCGATCGCATCATCAGGATTATTGGGGAAATGCCAGGCAACAAGTTCTGTGTAATTAGTATCTACAAAAGTGCTGGAATTACTGATATCTAGCCGATATCCGGTAGCATCAGGTACTGGGTTCCATCGCGCTAAAAAACCGCTTTCGGAAATACTATCTGGAGTAATTGCAATCGGTGCCGCGATGGCTCGGGTAGTGAACGTATGCAAGGCACTATATGATATTCCTCCGTTGTTTACTGCGTATGTCCGATAATAGTACTTGGTGCTGTCCGTCAGGGATGATAACACTACGGAAAATTCATTGGAGGGATTAAGATTATTGGAAGGGACACTGACAGCTGTACCAGGCGGAAAATTATTTGCAATACTGTATTCAACACCAAAAGCAGACGGAGATGTACATCCGGTGTCACTAATGACTCCGGAAAGTGTAGCAATAGTAGTTCCTACAGAAAGAACACCTCCTGTCATTACCGTGGGCGAAGTATTGACTCCTGTCGCGGTTGCAGTAATATTAATCACAGACGCCGCACCTCCTGCAACAGGAATCTGCAAGTTGTAAACTTGTTCCAGACCGGGCTGAAACTTCACAAAGATGCTTTGTTCATTAATAGTTGAACCGTAAGCAGACAAGTTAATTGTAGAATCAAAATTTCCGTTTTCGTCCAGAGAAAACGCCACACCTGTAGTCGGGCCAACAATTATATCCGAACCATCCAGATTGGCTCCGTATAATGGAAAAGAGGAGACTCCAGGTATATTGACGCAAACATTTCCTAAAGAGAATGTATTGTCTGCATACAGTTGCGGAGCGCTACCTGCAGGAATAAACCAGGAAGCAGAAGCAGGAACAGAACTAAAGTTGGCTGTATAACCATTTCCGTTCACAGCGTAAACCCTCACGTAGTAAACATTATTTGCTGAAAGCCCCGTAACAACAATTTGTGAAGGAAGTGTATAATCGAAGTGTACAATCTTTCCTGATCCATATGTCGGCGTACCACAAAAATCTGTCGCGGTTTGGCCGGTAACGTTAATTGCCGTAGGCAATGTATTATTATAGTCGCCAGAAATAAGAGAAGGTTGGTAACAGGTGAACCGGTCAGCCGGAGGTTGAGATAGGCTAGCTGACTGAACCACCACCATATAACGTGTTATGTTAGGTGAACTGTTAGAGAAAACCAGCCCGGAGACATCTACCGTAAATCCGGAACTGCTTACTGAAGAAAAGCTAATGACACCTGAAAGATAATTAGGCTCATCAAACTTTATGTCTTTAAGCGTAAGGCTTGTTCCATTAAAAGCAGAACCGTTATTCGTGCCTGTCCAGGCAGAAATATCTCGAAGTCCATTGCCTGTATTATCAATCAATGCTGAAACGGCTCCTGCAATTGAACCATTATAATACCGCGTACTGTGACTTCCGGCGTAAAAATCGGTAGGGGTGCCCGGCGCTTTCGATTCGGAAGAAGATGTGGCGCCTGAATTAAAACCTGATTCAGTTCCCCAGATCACTCCTGAAACATAATTGTTTGTTCCTGTACCGCTACAATTTGGACCACCCTGAGCCACACCGGTATAGGCAATGAGATTATCACCGTTTGCTGCCAGAATGCTCAGATTGTTCGAATACCACAATCCGCCCTTGTACGCGTCATTGTCATTTGCGCCAGTGCCATCAAGAGCAATTCTTATAAAAGTACCGGCCGGCACATCCGTCCACGCATTAACATTGGTGGGTATCGACATCGTTTCACCCGTTCGAAACAGGTCGTTTGAACAAATACCATTGTCGGTGAACTTAAGCGTCGACAAATCCAGTCGCTTCAGGGTGAGCAACTCAAACCCGTCGTTGTTCGCATTGACATAGGTAAAAATAACATCTCCCGCTCCGGGAGTTGCAGGCTGAGCCCAAGACGCAAGGGCAAACAGCTGCAAGCATAAAAAGATGCAGGTCTTTTTCATAGGCAAGGTGTTGTTTATCAGTACCTTAAAGCTAAAAACTTACATAAACAACACAAAGCCTGCGCGATACATTTCCTAAAAAATGCCTATATATAGGGGTTACTGAATGAAAACTGTTTTTATGTTCACAAATTCACGAATTCCATAAAGGCTTAGCTCCCTGCCATAACCACTCTGCTTGATGCCGCCAAAGGGAAGTCTGGGATCAGAGTGAACAAAAGCATTCACAAAACAGTTTCCGGCCTGAAGTTCTGTTGCCGCAATTTTCTCCGCACGCTTTCTGTTTCTGGAAAAAATCCCCGCTCCAAGTCCAAAGATGCTGTCGTTAGCAATACGGATCGCGTCCTTTTCATCTTTCGCTTCAATGATGCTGGCTACCGGTCCAAAAAGTTCTTCATCATAGGCAGGCATTCCCTTTTTTACTTTGGATAAAACGGTTGGGGGATAATATGCGCCTTCGCCTTCAGGAATAAAACCTCCGCACAAAAGTTTTGCGCCTTTTTCAATGCTCTTTAACACTTGCTCATGTAGCTGGTCACGCAAATCAACACGTGCCAGCGGACCTATTTTATTTTCTGTGTCGAACGGATCTCCGAAGCGGGCAGCATCCATGGCTGCAACCATACGACGGGTAAATTCTTTATTTATTTCTTTAACTACTACAAATCTCTTTGCTGCTACACAACTTTGCCCACTATTGACCAACCGTCCATCTACCGCAATGCGCACCGCTAGGTCAAGGTCAGCATCTTCCAACACAATATAGGCATCGCTTCCACCTAGTTCAAGTACCTGTTTTTTTATGTGCGCACCTGCCTGAGCCGCGACTTTTTTTCCGGCTTCCGTACTACCTGTAAGCGTAATCGCAGCAATCGCATTGTTTTCAATCAGCGATCCTACCTGCGATCCCGGCAACAGCAAGGTGTGAAAAATACCTGTCGGAGCACCAGCCTTTTTCAATACATCCTGAATAGCGAGCGCGCATCCACTCACATTCGAAGCATGTTTTAAGATCATCACATTGCCCGCCATCAGTGCGGGTGCCATAGCACGAAACACCTGCCAATAAGGAAAGTTCCAAGGCATTATCGCTAATATCACGCCCAATGGCTGAAAACTCACGTAACTTTTACGGGCATCCGTCTCAACGATCTCATCTTTCAAAAGATTACGGGCATTTGCGGCGTAATACTCAAGCGTTGTAGCGCATTTTTCCACCTCTGCGCGACTTTGTGCTATAGGCTTCCCCATTTCGCGTGTAGCCAGAGTTGCGAGTTCTTCCTTACGACGTCGAAGTTCGGCGGCTATACTTCGAAGCACTTGCCCTCTTTCACGCAAAGAGCTATTTCTCCAGGACTCAAAAGCTTTTGTTGCCTGCTTTATTGCTTTATCTACTTGCGAAGTTGTGCTGATCGGATATGTGGCTAATACTTGTCCGTTTGCAGGATTGACGGAGTTGAGAACAGTGTCCATACGTGCGATTTGCGGCTAAAATTAAATAACCAGAGAGGTACGAAACGTTTCCTATTTTTGACGCCCGTATAAATCACTGTTAAATTTTTTGAACCGTCTATGATTGAGGACAAAATAAAATTTGGAACAGATGGCTGGAGAGCCATCATTGCACAAGAATTTACAGTAGCGAATGTTGCCAGAGTTTCTAAAGGTCTGGCCGACTGGTTGCTGGGAAAAGGGCAAAATCCTAAAGTTGTGGTGGGGCACGATTGCCGTTTTGGCGGACAGCTTTTTGCAGAGACTACTGCAAAAGTGCTTTGTGCTAACGGCGTAAAAGTGTTGCTCGCAAAAGGCTTCGTGAGCACACCGATGATCTCTTACGGTGTGTTGAAACTACAGGCGCAACAGGGGGTTGTCATCACAGCCTCTCACAATCCTCCTTCATATAATGGATACAAACTAAAGGGCGCTCATGGCGGACCTTCCAGTCCTAAAGACATTGCTGCAGTCGAAGCGCTCATTCCGGCACAGACAGCCATTCCTCAGGAAAGTTTGCAGTATTGGGAAGAAAAAGGATTGCTGGAATATGTAAATCTGGAGGACCTATACATTGAGTACCTCCAATCGAAATTTGATTTCGAAGCACTCAACAAATCTCCTTTCAAACTGGCTTATGATGCCATGTACGGAGCAGGCCAAAATGTGATCCGCCGACTGCTGCCTTCCGCTGTGCTGCTACATTGCGACCATAACCCTGGCTTCAACGGACAAGCCCCGGAGCCTTTGGATAAAAACCTTCAGGAACTTTCTAAAACTATTCGCAATACTCCGGAGTTGAAAATTGGCCTGGCTACCGACGGTGATGCCGATAGAATCGGACTGTACGACGAAGATGGAAATTTCGTAGATGCGCATCATATCCTTTTGCTGTTGCTGCATTATCTGCACAAGTACAAAGGAATGACAGGCAAGGTGGTAGTTGCGTTTTCTGTTACAGACAGAGTGAAGAAGATGTGTGAAACTTATGGACTACCTATAGAAGTAACTCCGATCGGCTTCAAATATATTAGTGAAATAATGGTGCACGACGATGTACTGGTTGGTGGAGAAGAAAGCGGGGGTATTGCCGTAAAAGGGCATATACCTGAACGCGATGGTATCTACGACGGATTGGTACTCTACGAGTTCATGACCAAAAGCGGAAAGACCCTGAAAGAATTGATTCAGGAAGTATATGAAGTAGTTGGAAGCTTTGTGTATGAAAGAAACGACCTGACGCTGGAAAACTCGAAAAAGGAGACAATCATCAAAACCGCCCAGGAAAACGGCTATAAGATATTCGGCAAATATTCTTTCAATAGAAGAGAGACCATCGACGGTGTGAAATATCATCTTGACAATGGCGGGTGGATGATGCTGCGTGCTTCGGGGACAGAACCATTGCTGCGGATTTACGCAGAAGGAAATAGCAAGGAAGAAACGCTGGATATTCTTGAAAATGTAAAACAGACAATTCTGCAGTGATAACAAGCCGGGGTATTTGCTCCGGCTTTTTTTATACCCTCATAAGGCTGCAACCTCTCAGCGCTGCATGGTCCATCCGACCCAATACTTCAAAAGTTCCATCTTTGTTGACCACTCCGACATCTTCTGTGGCAATGAACGCACAACTATCCACATTTGCCAGGTCTATAACGTTGAGACATCCGCTTCCGTAAGGTTGTACATCCAAAGGATCGTTTAGCTCCCGCATCAGTACTTTCGTCGTTGCCGCGGGCTGAAAAATTCCGTCGCTAACTGCATAAGCCTGAGAAAGTAATTCCGTCATTCCGTATTCCGAATGAACCTGCTTTAACTGCCACTGCTGTTTCAAAAAATCATGTACCTGCTGGCGAGTCCATTCAGTTTTGCGCCCTTTCATACCGCCGGTTTCCATCACAATCGTATGCTCCAATTTACCGGGATAGGCTTCCGCAAAATCAAGCAGCGCGAAGGTCACCCCAATCAACAAAGTCGGCATTTGATCTCTCTCCAATGCATAAAGAAGATCTGAAAGTTGTTTCCATTCGTCAAGATAAAAGCCATTCGCACTGTGCCTGCTTTCTCTCATCAACACTCGGACCATATGCACCAGCGAGGCGTTTTTACGCTCCAGATAAGAAGGCAGCAATGCTAGTATGGCATAATCTGAAAGGTCTCCGTAAACAGCCCGAAAACCTCGAAGCAGGGAAGCTTCATAGAGTTCTTCACGAAACACCAGATGGCGACTGTTGATCGATCCTGTTGTACCGCTGCTTTCAAACATCAATGATGGTTCCCCGGAAACAGAAACAACCCGATGTGTTTTAAAAAAGGCGATAGGAAGAAAGGGAATATCCGCTAGTTGACAGACATCGGCAGGGTCTGTTCCGATTGCATCTACATACGAACGATACACTTCATTGCGTTCATACTGATAGCGGAAAAGCTGCAATGCAATATCATCAAAGTTTGCGTCGTTTATTTTGTGAATATATTGTGATCCGGCTTCCGCAAAGTTGTACATGCCTTTCTTTAATTTTGACTAATGAGATTTTCGGTTTTAATCATACCGGTAATGTTGCTAATGGTTTCCTGTAACAAAGAATCGCAGCAGGGAAACAATCCGCCGCAAATTACATTTCTTAGCATTACTCCTTCCGAGTTTAAGAACGGCTCGCAGGATACAATCAAGGTAAATTTCAAGATTTACGATAAGGATGGCGACATTGGCAGCACCGGTGCTCCCAGCGAGCCTGCTAATATTTTCTTCTATCAGTCATATGCCGAAGGCACCAGCGGTGAGGCTTTACTGCCATACATTCCGGATGGCTTTCAGCAACCGGGCAAACCGGTGGAAGGAGTCGCTATGATCGCGATACCTGCAAATTTTTATCCGCTCGATTCAGCCCATATTGCTACCGGCGATACATTTCATTATGAAATAAAAATTAAAGACCGGGCAGGAAATTTCAGCAATACGATCACCACACCCGATATTTATATCACACCCTGATTAAAAAGGATTTAGCTTTCCTTTTCTCAGTTTGATTTTAAATTCTTCCAGACTGTCCGTACCACGGATGTCTATTCGTTTCAGTTCGTACATATCCGGTGCAGGCACTCGCGACACCGCATTTCCAATCCTGAAAGCAGCTTCAATGCCGTTCTCAAGCATCCACTGCTTTAGTCCGTTGAAAACATTTGTATCCTTTGGTCTTCCACCAAACGGGTATGCCAAAGCCTTGTGAAGAAAAATATTGTTTTCCTTGAAAATGGCAATCGTCTTTAACATGGCCTGCTTTAACTCTTCTGCAGGCGTAGTTTTGAAGTTTTCATGATGAAAGCCATGCATGGCAAGTTGCACAACAGTGCTGTCGAGCGATTGCAAATCGGCGATATCCATCTTCCGGTTGAGAGGGTCATTGGAACTCAGATTTCCTTCAAGCGAATCGCCGATGATAAAAAAGGTGGCTTTCATTTGCAGCCTTTTCAGCAAGGGATAAACGTAGGCAAGGTTGTTATAATAACCATCATCAAAGGTTATCAGCACTTTATTACCTACCATCGGAACCTCGCCTTTAACAAGCGCAAGATATTCCGGTAAAGAGATCGTTTGATATCCCTTCTGTTTCAGAAAAAGGAATTGCTCTTCAAGCTGCTCCGGCGTCTGCGTAATCCTGTCGCGAAAGTCCGGCCATATCCGGTGATACATAAGTACCGGAATTCCCTTTTGTTCAGGCAATAACCAATGAAAATTCATATCCTTAGCTGCAAAAAAAGGGTTTTCCGGCGAAAGCACGTCTCCAAATAACGGTATGCTATTTTCTAACAAGCCTTTATCACTGTCACGTTGCTATTTCCGTTATATTGCGTATCGCCTTATTGTATTGCATGAACCACTACGACTGGCTGATAGCGAAGCTCGACGCGTTTATCAGGAAATATTACGCCAATCAACTGCTGCGGGGATCATTGATTCTGGCAATCTGTCTGTTGTTTTTCATCCTTACAGCAAGCATCAGTGAATATTACCTTTATCTGCCGGTGTGGCTAAGAGTTACGCTGGTTTCCACATTTGTACTGTTGGGCGGTTTTGCCTTGGTGTATTGGGTTATTATTCCTGCTTCGCGCATGCTTCGTCTCGGCAACGTCATTTCGCACGAACAAGCCGCACAAATCGTTGGCAAACATTTTCCTCAGATCAGCGATAAGCTGCTTAACATCCTGCAATTAAAACGTCAGGCAGATGATGCTGCCAGCCGTGACCTGATCGAAGCCAGTATCGACCAAAAAGCGGCACAGATTTCCGTGCTTCCAATTACGTCAGCCGTGGATCTTTCCAAAAACAAACGCTATCTCCCCTATCTCGTGCCTTTGCTTTTGATTGCCACTGCGATTCTTATTGTTTCTCCGAGCATTTTCATAGATGCTTCGGAAAGATTGCTGCAACCTACACGTCAATTTGAAAAACCTGCTCCCTTTCGATTTATTCTGAAAACATCTTCGCTGCAAACTGTGCGCAATACCGACTTTACCGTAAAAGTTGCAACCGAAGGAAGCGCGCTACCGGCAGAGATGTTCCTGGAAATCGGCAATGAACAAATGATGATGTCGTCCGGCAACAAAAATGAATTTCACTATACCTTCAAAAATGTAACAGACCCCGTCACTTTCAGATTCTCTGCATCCGGATTTCACTCATCGGAATACACTTTAAAGGTGGTACAAAAACCTGTGCTCAAAGCGTTTCGGATGGAAATTGATTATCCGGACTATACCGGCAAAAAGGATGAATCAAGAACTAGCCTGGGTGATATGACCGTTCCGGCCGGCACAGTCGTACGCTGGGGCTTTGCCACTGAACATACGGATGAAGCATTTATTCGCTTTGGAAACGGAACACCCTCCCCTCTTCTTCATCAGCATAACATGTATGGTCATAGCGCAAGATTTGTTAAGGATACCAGTTATACAATCTCTCTCAAGAACAATCAGTCGGGCGTAACCGATGAATACCGCTATCAGGTGCAGATCATCCCGGATCAATATCCAATCATTCAGCTTCAGGAATTCCGCGACACAGTCACCGGAAAGCAAGTGCTCCTGAGCGGGACAGCAGGCGACGACTACGGGATCAGTCGTGTGCTCTTTCACTATCAGATAGTGGATCAGGAAAATAAGACGTTATCGGCAAAATCGATTCCCCTTAAGATTAACACTGGTACACTGACTTCTTTCCAGCATTATTTCGATGTGGAAGTACTCGACTTGCATCCGGGACAAAAACTGAATTATTACGTCGAGGCATGGGATAACGATGGCGTTCAAGGGAGCAAAGCCAGCAGAAGTGAAATCATGAGTTTCGCCATGTTTGATGCCCGTCAGCTCGACTCCGCCATCCATGCGGGAGCAGAGCAAATTAGCTCGGGACTGAGCAACAGTTCGCAACAGACAAAAAAAATGCAGTCGGAACTACGTGAAATGCAAAGCAAAATGCTGCAAAGCGACAAGCTTGGGTGGGAAGAACAACAAGCGCTGCAGGATATTGCGCAAAATCAGGAGCAGATGATGCGGCAACTTGAAAACACAAAAAAACAATTTGAAGAACAAATCAGACAAAGCCAGCAGAAAGATTACAGCGAAGACATTCGGGAGAAACAGGAGGAACTAAAAAAGCAGATGGACAATCTGCTGAACAATGAGCTTAAAGAACAGATGAAGAAGCTCCAGGAACTGATGGCAAAACTCAACAAGGAGAATGCCCTCCAGACGATGAAGCAACTTGAGCAGGAAAACAAGCTCTTCAACATGGACGTCGAGCGTATGAAAGAGCTGATGAAGAATCTGGAAATGCAGATGCGAATGGAAGATCTTGCCAATAAGTTTGACAAGCTCGCTCAGGAGCAGATGGACTTGAAAGAGCAAACCGAACAGGGGAAACAGAACAATGATCAATTGGCGAAAGAACAGAATGAACTAAAAAAAGAACTCGATCATGCTGTTGATAAAGACATGAAAGAGATCAAAGATCTGAATAACGAAATAAAGCAGAAACAGGATCTTTCGGATGTTCAGAAAAATGCCGGCGAGGCTGGAAAAAACATGCAGCAAAGCCAGCAGGATTTGCAACAAAAACAAAATAGTAAAGCAAGTCAGTCGCAGAGCAAAGCTGCACAAAACCTGCAGCAAATGGCCAATTCACTACGTTCTGCTGCCGGTGGAATGGACCTTCAACAAATTGAGATGGACATCAAAGCGGTACGTCAGATTTTGACCAACCTCATGCGACTTTCCTTCGATCAGGAACAACTGATGAAGCGAGTGCAGGCGACGGCTCCATCGTCGCAGGCTTATATTGCCAACCAGCACGAACAAAGCCGCCTGCATGCAAACTCCCAAATGATCCGTGATAGTCTTTTTGTGCTCAGCAAACGTCTTTTTAAGCTCGCAGCCACTGTCAACAAAGAAACCACGGAATTGGAAAAGAACATGCAGTATTCCAAAGAGCATCTTGAAGGCAGAAGAATCAGCGATGCAGTAACTCGTCAGCAGTTTGTAATGACAAGAGCCAATAATCTTGCGTTGATGCTAAACGAAATGCTCAGCAATCTAATGCAAATGCAAAGCCAGGCGATGCAGTCGCAACAGTCCGGTTCCTGTCAAAAACCCGGAGGTTCAAAGCCTAAACCCGGGCCTGGACAACAGCTCAGTGACATCATTTCACAGCAGCAGCAATTAGGTAACTCTATGCAAAATGCTCAGCAAGGCAAGCAACAGTCCGGTAAGGAGGGAGAACAAAAAAGCGGAAAATCTGGTGAAAAAGGTTCTGAAAACGGGGATTATGGAGATGCGGAACAATTGGCAAGAATGGCGCAGCAACAGGCTGCCATCCGACGTCAGTTGCAAGCCCTGCAAAGTCTTCTGAACAGTAAAGGTATGGGACAAGCTAAAGAATTGAGAGAGATACAGGAGAAAATGGACCGTACGGAAACAGACCTGGTAAATCGGAGGATGAGCTCTGAACTGCTTCTGCGACAAAAAGAGATCATGACCCGTTTGCTCGAAACGGAGAAAGCACTCCGCGAACAGGAGCAGGACGATAAACGTTCTTCCAAAAACCCCGCAGACATTGCACGTCCTGTACCACCAGAACTGCAACAGTACCTGAACAACCGTCAAAATCTGCTCGACTTCTACAAAACGGTACCTGCACAGCTAAGACCATACTACCGAACGATGGTGGAACAATACTACCAGTTGATTGGCAATCAGAGCAACTAGAACGCGGCCCGATTTTTGTCTTCCCAATGGCATAACTTATATGCAGAACAACGGCCCGCAATCCGTTTCAGGCGCAGCAGTTTTTGAACATTTCGGGCATCGGATGTTCCTTTGATGTGAGGAATTTAATGCTTAACTTTCATAATAATTGTTCTTAATTAAAACTGTTTGCCTATGCTTTTCTCAAGAACTTACCGGTATCTGTCGACCATGGCGGTAGATGACATCAAAAACAGACTGATTGGCAAGCATGTGAAGGTACACAACATGGATTTCGAGGTTTACGAAAAAGATCGGATGCTTCGTATCATTCCTCATGCAGAACAAGAACACTCTATCAAAACCTTACCGATAACACACGTAGAATTAAAGGGTAAGGGAAATCAAACCCAGGTGGTCATCAACTCCAAAATGCGGAAGATCGATTCCGGCGGACCAATGCTGATCGTTATCTTTTGCATGTTCATGCTGATAGCCGCGGTACTGTTTTTCATTTTTGGCAAAGAGGAGTATTTGTCATTCACCTATACACTTTTGGGCATCAGCATCTTCATCTTTCTGGTGTTTTGGGTCAGAATGGAGAAAGGGTATTTTGACTACGTCCGTAAAATTCGCGACTATATTAAAACCCAAAGCGCCGCCTAGTACATCGCTTGTTGCCAACTGAATTCAACGGTCTTTATACTCCGATGGTTGCGGCTATGAAGACCTTGTTTCTTTCCGTATTCTTTCCCTTTATCTTTACCCTCTATGTACACTTATCTTGCACTCGGCGATTCCTATACTATTGGGGAACAAGTGGCGCTTCATGAAAACTTTCCTTATCAGACAGTTGCCCTCCTTCGTGAAAAAAACATTGAGGCTGCAGATCCCGTGATTGTGGCAAAGACAGGCTGGACTACCGACGAACTGGCTATGGCAATCCGTGAGGAAGGAATTCGGGAGCAATTTTCTTTCGTAACGCTGCTGATCGGTGTCAACAATCAATACCGCGGCAGAGCAGTTGAAAATTACAGAGAGGAATTTACATCGTTACTGCAACAGGCGATCACATTTGCAAATGGCGATTCTCAAAAAGTCTTTGTGCTTTCTATTCCCGACTGGGGTGTTACACCTTTTGCACAAGATCGTGATCGTAAACAGGTAGCTGTTGAGATAGATGTTTACAATCAAGCGAATAAAGAAATCTCAGTGGCTCATCAATGTCGTTATCTCGACATCACCGACAGTACGCGCAAAAACGGTAATAATCCTACCTTCCTTGCCGAAGATGGTCTACATCCTTCAAAGGAGGAATACAGCATCTGGGCGAAACGGCTGGCGCCCATGATAGAAACTGTGCTGAAAAGTAAGCTTTGTGACTTCGGATAAGCTATAACTAGTGAGGGGCGATGTGCTTCGTCGCACCAGTCTTAATTACATTCTGGTTAAACTTGGCTTGTGGTATGTTCTTTTTAAGAAAAGCAAAGAACAACCTAACCACTTGCTATGGAAACTAATTTTACCCTGACGATGTTGAATTTAATAGCGCTTCTGGCTATTGCCGGCGTGCTATGCTTCCTGCTTTATGGAATGCTGAAAGGCGTAAATATGGAGCGGGAATGCGAATAAGAAATCGTCGCAGATACTCCTAAGAAAATTTGGATATTATGCTGTTTTCGGCGAAGGAATGGTAGGAATGCGCGTAGCAGGTTTCCAACTTTTTACTTCCACTCGAACCTTTTCGCCGGCAGCCCAAATTCGGGCAACGCTCATATAAGTCTTTACAAGTACTGCAGTGATCAGCATCGGAATGTTCAGCTTTGTTTTCATTGTTCGAAGTTTTACGTTTTCTAAAAAGAGAATTAGGCGTTAGCTGTAAGAACTATGAAAGCGAGGATACCGAGGTAGATTGCTGTTTTGATAACTACTGTATTCATGACCTTTGTTTTCGTTTGCTTTGATTGATGACACGAAGATGCAGCAACCATTCACCCCAGAGAAAGAAATGGCGGTGCTTAACGCAGGCTTTACAGGCGGTTAACGATTGGTTCAGAAGCAGTTAACAATCGCTTCACATCTCAACAGAGCACAGACTGAGAAAGAATCAATGACTAAGAAGAAAAACAAAGGGAGAAAGAATGTTTATAAGAGGCAAACACTGTGCGAATTCTAACGACTGCTCTGTATAGTATCTCCCGAAGAAGCCTTCGGAGCAGCGTTGTCCGGTCCGCTCGTATTGGTAGTAGAATCTGTATCATAAACATTACGCATCGGTGCATCAGAAGCGTTTGGGTTATTTGCATCATCAGCATTCATACCTGAGCTGTCAGTGTAATGTGTATGATCTTCGTTGGTATTATTACTCATATTGCCACATGCTGTGAGCAGAGAAATAAACGAAAGAGAAAGGCTAAGAGTGAGTAGTTTCATAGTTATTGGTTTATGCGATTACAGGTGAACATCTATCGGCGATTACTTGGACCGTCATTCGCTTTAGTGCCGGTATCATTAGCGTTTTGGTAAGTGGTATCCTGATCATTGGCTGGATTATCGCCTCCGTATGTAGCAGGGGCGGTACCGTGCTCTACAGTTGAATCAATAGGCGTGCTTGCTCCCTTATCCTCTCCACGATTGCCACATGAAATAGCGGCAATACTGCAAAAACCCAATATCCATAGTGATCTCCGAAAGTACATATTACTGTTTTAACCGGAAGATGGTAAAACACCATGCCATAAAGCGATCAATGTACCAATGCGCTTACAGCAGGGTCGCTTTCTATCAAACGCATCTGTTTCATAATACCGGGTGTTCTCCATTGAACACGCCTGCTTACTGGTTTTACGGTAAATTTCTTAGGATTGGGCAGACAGGCAATGATCATCGCAGCTTCCTGTCGGGTTAATTTCTTTGCCGGTTTGTGGAAATAATTTTGCGCGGCTGCTTCAATACCGAAGATACCAGGCCCCATTTCTATGACATTCAGATATACCTCAAGTATCCGTTCCTTTCCCCATACCCATTCGATGATCTGCGTGTAAAAAGCCTCCGGTGCTTTGCGTACGTAACGTCCCCACCCGCTTCCCTGCCACAGAAATACATTTTTTGCTGTTTGTTGAGAAATGGTACTCGCTGCGGCTCCTGCAGGACGTTTCTTTTTCCGTTTCTTCCCGGTGGCGGGATCAAGACTTTTCTCGATTGCTTTCCAGTCGAAACCGTTGTGTTTAGGAAACAATTGATCTTCGCTGGCGATGGCAGCGAGTTTTGCTTCCGGAGAAACCTCATCCCAACTAACATAATCTCTTTTCAATCCATACCCGCTGAAAACTGAAGCAAGCTGAGTGATGGTAACAGGGGGAAAGATCCACTTACAAATTACCAGATACGCCAGGGAAGCCACCAGCAAATACAGGAAAGTTTTTATGATAAAACGCAGCAAACGAAACCGGGATCTCTTGGCCATGAAATTCTTTGTGTGAAAAATACAAAGATTAAGGGCTAGGCGGAGAAAACAATTAAGTGTGTCCCGGCAATCTACTTCGATGCTTGTTCTCTGTATATCTTCAGTAGCAGTTTTACACGACTGATAATATTCGGATAGGGGAGTTTTTCAAAGTAGGCATCTAATTCTTCCAGCAAACGAATTCGTTCTTCTCTGTTTTCCGGAGTAATATTTCTCTTGAGCAGTATTGCTGACGATTGTTGCAACGCATCCTCTACAGCTTCTTTGTCGCTATCAATTACACCACACATCAGTCGTGTGATATCGTCATGTGAAATGCCCATCAAGGCATCGCTGATGGGAAACAATCCATCCGCTTGCATCAGTTGAATAATCAAAAGTTGCTTTACCAAATTGCGCGGTTCTGCCGGAGGTGCGGCAGCCTGCTGTTCTGAAGTTTCACTAACCGGGGTTGCTTCTTCGGGCTCTTTATTGGCAAGGCTTTGAACAAAGGAGATTACTCTCGACCAGGAAAGAATATAGTAGTCGATCACTACATGGTCGGTCTTGGGATTCTTTCGATCCAGATACAGTTTATTGATCGCATTCTTACAGAATTGCGTCAACTTCTTTTCTGCCTCCTCCTTGTCTTCGCTGAGTCTGTAAAGTTGTTCGAACTCACGAATAAGATTGTCGAAGTATTTACCAGACGTAATAAAAGACTGCGCCGTCTTGGGTATATCTTCCTTTGCAGGTATCTCAGGCTCTTTTTTTTCGAGCTTCTGCAGGTATTCATGAAGTTTATCTCCACGCTCTACGCGCTTTTTCACCTGCTGTTCTGTTAGTTCAAGTTCGCCGTTGGCTAGCTGAAGGAAGTATTTATTGTTTCTCTGAATGATATCCATTGATGCAACGATTAATACTCCTCCTCCCTTATATGCTCCTAAAATTAATCCATTCCGAATAAACTCAGTGCCATTCGTTCTTCCTTGCTGCAAAAATGTATTGAGATTGTTGAAAGAGAAAGCGATAAAGCTCGCTTAACCGGCTCTTTGCAGGATATTAACTAACAATTAAGGACAAATAGTCGCTATTCTTTACCGCGTTCAAGTGTAAAACCGAAGGAAGAGCCAACGCCAGGTTTGCTTCGCACATTCACCGTTTGACCATGCGCTTCCACGATATGCTTTACGATAGCCAATCCCAGCCCCGTTCCCCCAATGGTTCTGCTACGACTGCGATCTGCACGATAAAAACGTTCAAAGATGCGCGGCAGATGTTCCTCTGCGATTCCCGGTCCGTCGTCGGATATCTCCACGTAGATATGCCGATCGTCCATCACATAACATCCGGAGGTGATGGTTCCGCTTTCCTTACTGTACTTGATGCCATTCTCTACTAAATTCACCAGCACCTGTTTTATCTTGGGTTTGTCCGCATACACCTGAAGCGCTCCCTCGGTACCTTTTTTAAATCCAAGTGTGACATTCTTTTCTGTGGCCCTCAGCGACAATTCTTCATAAACATCACCAATCAGTTCCTGAATCACAAAATTTTCTTTTACGATAGCGGTCTTACCTGATTCCAGCTTCGATATTTCCCCCAAATCATCTACCAGCCGAACCAAACGCTCTATGCCTTTTGAGGCATTGCTGAGAAATTTCCTATTGACTTCGGGGTCGTCGATGGCTCCTGCGAGTAAAGTATCTACGTAACCTTGTACTGTAAAAATGGGGGTGCGCAATTCATGCGCCAGATTCATGAGAAACTCTTTACGGAACTGTTCATTTTCGCGCAGAATGTCGATCTCGCGCCTTTTCTGTGTTGCCCATTTCTGCACATCTTCGCTTACCTCTGCAATAGATTTCTGCGGCAAAATGGTATTGTAAAAGAATTCTTCCTTTTTAGTAGCCTTGGTTTGGTAGATAAACTTGTAAATAAGTTTGATCTTCCGGTAGATGAAACGCTGGAGGGTGTAATAATACAGCGCGTATGCAATGATAAAAGTGATGAAAAACACGATCAGCGGCACATACCACTGTGGCTGGAATACCAGGCTAAACAGCGCGTTTACAGCAGAAAGGATCAGCGCAGTAAAAGAAGAAAGAATGCGTGGGGTCAGATTCTTCGTATCGAAAACCGACATGTAATAAAGCTAAGGCATTTCGAATTTATAACCTACGCCTTTGACTGTAGTAATAAGGTCTATGCCAATCTTCTGACGAACCTTCCGGATATGCACGTCGATGGTACGATCGCCGACAATCACATCGGTGCCCCATACACGCTGCAATATTTCATTGCGCAGATATACTCTACCGGGACGAGATGCGAGCAACGAAAGCAGCTCAAATTCTTTCTTAGCCAGCATAATATCTCGTCCCTGATAGGTAACCGTAAACTTGGTTTTGTTGATCTCCAGATCGCCGAAAGTGAGTTTTTGATCCTGCTCTTCTTCCTTTCTGAACCTCCGCAATGCCGCATTGATTCTGGTGGCAAGCAATTCCGGTTTTATGGGTTTGGTGATATAATCATCTGCGCCTACCTGCAAACCGGCTATCTCAGATTTCTCATCGTTGAGTGCTGTAAGGAAAATGATGGCGGTCTGTTCAAAATCGGGTAACTGTCTTAGTTCTCTCACAGCCTGTATGCCGTCTTTATTAGGCATCATCACATCCATCAATATCAGGTCGGGACGAAATTCTTTTGCCTTTCTGATAGCCTCAGCACCGTCATGGGCTGTGACTATGTTATACCCTTTGCGTTTAAGATTATACGTGATGAACTCGACTATATCCGGTTCATCATCTACAATCAATATTTTACCTGGTGACAAATCCATATATCCGATGCAATATTAGCGCAGGCAGCAATAACAGGAAAGAAAGCATGATTATGTTTTTGTTACCAAATTCAGAGAACATACGGCATCCTTACGCCAAAAACATCACAAAAACAAAACCCCTTGAGGGGTTCTGCATTAGTATCATTATTTCAGGTCTATGCTACCATTACCTATCTTATATCCTGCATTATAAATCTCGATCTGGTAAGTACCACTTTCGTAGCCGCTATCCTGATGCCAGTCGACCGTAATATCACTCAGCGGCTCTCCCTGTTTCAGACTTATCTGCTTAGCCAAAGTGTACTCCAGTGTTTGTCCATCGTAGGTATCCGTTGCACCGGAACCATAAGCAGCGTTACTTAGCAGCCTCCCGTTGGGACCGACAATGCGTATAAAGACTTCCTTCACGCCATCTTCAGCAATTCTGTTTTCGTCTATATCGAATGTCACGCGGAAAACATCTACGCGCTTAGCTTTTGATGTTTCCTTCTCTTTGCGTCCACCGCGTCGAAGGTCTATGGGTACCATGCGGATATTTGATGCATGAAGTACTGAGCCCAGGCGGACTTTTTGGGACAATGCGATATTGGTAGTCACTGTGGAATCGCGCTCGTCAAGCAGCAACTCGTTGTATTTATTGAGGCGAGTATTATCTGCTTCCAACTCAGCAATTCTCTCTTCATAGGTTCTAACTTTGTGGTTAAGCTCGGCAATTAGCGTTCTTGCACGAGCGTAATCAGCAGCAGTAGAACGGCTATTGCTGAGAATCCCCTGAATCTGCGAACGGAGCCGACTGATTTCGCTGTTCTGATTGGCAACAATGCTGTCGAGTTGTGCATTTTTTCCTACCAGCATATCCAGTCGCACCAAGGCAGCGTCGTATTCGTTTTTGAGATTATCACGGTCGATAGTCACAGTATCCAGCTGCGAAATGGCAGAATCCCGCTGTTCGGAAACCTTATTTTTGCTCATGAACAGATATATATTGCCAATCAGAAGCACTGCGATAATGGCTATATATATGATCGTATTGTTCCTTTTAGGCGATTGTCCGGAAGGCCGAACCTCCGTATTTTGCTCACTCATGGTTGCTCTTTTGTTTATTTTGAATACAAATATAATTTTTGAGCTGAAGTGGAATTGTTAAAGCACATCTTGTTTATTGATATCGAAACGGTGGCCTGCGTTGCCAATTTTGGCTTGCTAAGCGAAAGCATGCAGGCACACTGGGCACGGAAGGCAAAATTTCTCAAAAGTAAAGCCGGTGGAGAAGAAGTTCCATCTGTGCTTTTCGACGAGCGTGCGGGCATTTACTCAGAATTTGCAAAAGTTGTTTCGATCGGGATGGGATGTCTTGTGGAACGGGATGGAGAATGGAAAGTATTGCTAAAATCCTTGTCGGATGATGATGAAAGAGCCTTGCTGGAAAAATTCTGTGAAGCTGTGACGCGTTTCCAGACGCAATTTCCGGATATGAGATTTTGTGGTCACAACATCAAAGAGTTTGATCTTCCCTTTCTTTCACGCAGAATGCTGATACAGGGCATGCAACTTCCTCAGTGTCTGGATATGCAGGGGAGGAAACCCTGGGAAGTCCCGCATTTGGATACTCTGGAACTCTGGCGCTTCGGCGACTACAAACATTTTACTTCGCTAGGACTACTCGCAGAAGTATTGGGTTTACCCTCGCCAAAAGGTGACCTCGACGGAAGCATGGTCAATGAAACTTACTGGAAAGAGCATGACATAGAACGCATCAACCGCTATTGTCTTCAGGATGTTTATACGACAGCGAAAGTTTACCTTCGCCTGAAAGGTATTTCGGACATGCAGCCTGAGCCGCTGTATGTCACAGAATAAATACCGTTTGAATCTTTTTCCCGGATTTTGTTTTTTCGAGTTGCATGACTTCCGATTTAAAAAAGCTGTTTCAGTCCATACAGAACAAACAATTTGCACCTTTCTATCTGATAGATGGTGAAGAATCATTCTACATAGACCTCATCACCAACTACTTCGAAGAAAAAATCCTTCAGCCTGCAGAGCGCGATTTCAACCTGATTGTGCTTTATGGCAAAGAAGTAGAATGGGCAGATGTGGTAAATGCCTGTCGTAGGTTTCCCATGTTTGCGGAGCGACAGGTGGTGATTCTGAAAGATGCTGCGCAGATGCGTAGCCTGAACGAACTGACAGGTTATCTGGAAAAACCTGCTCCTACAACGGTCTTTCTGATCGAACACAGATTCAAGAAAACCGACGGAAGAGGAAAGCTGGTAAAACTCGCGAAAGAAAAGGGATTTTATTTCACTTCAGAAAAGGTAAAAGACGATCAAATCCCGCACTGGATACAGAACTATGGTATCGAAACTGGATTTCATATAGGCGAAAGGGAATCGCAGATACTGGCTACTTATCTCGGAAATGATCTTCAGAAGATCGTAAATGAGATTGAAAAAGTGCGGATCAACGTACCGGAAGAAAAAGCGCTGACAGCCGATCTGATTCAGAAATATATCGGCATCAGCAGAGAGTACAATGTATTTGAATTCCCGACTGCGCTTACTACTGGCAACAAGGAAAAGCTATACCGGATGCTTGCTTACTTTATCGCCAATCCTAAATCCGCAGCCCTGCCATTAGTGATCGGCTCGTTTTACAGTCACCTGAATACAATTTATCAGGTACACTCCATGCGAGGCAAATCCGAAAAAGAAATCTCTACCGCATTAAAACTATGGGGAGACAGGATGAAGGAAACAATGATTGCTGCAAAAAATCTTCCGATCCATAAAACAGAACAATGTCTGATGATGCTGGGAGATTACAGTGCAAAAGCGGTAGGTATCAATGCCGATATTGATGATAGTGAATTGCTGAAAGAAATGGTGGGAAAAATGGAACTAATCCTGCACAGCTAGCAACCGAGTATCTCTCGCGAACGGCGTTCATCTTCTGCCAACTGCGATTTCAATGCTTCCAGCGAAGGAAATTTTTCTTCAGAACGCAGCCATTGTACAAACGATATTTCTAAAAGCTCGCCGTAGAGATCCTCATCGAAATCGAAAATGTTCACTTCGATATGCCGCACACCTTCGTCGGTGACAGTAGGATTGAAACCAATGCTAAGCATTCCTCCCATACTTCTTTCTTTCCATTCTACCTGCACAGCATAAATGCCATTCGAAGGCACCAATTGGTCAGCATCAGAAGGTTGAATATTGGCGGTAGGATAGCCGATAGTTCGACCTAAGCTTTTACCCTTTATCACAGTGCCCTTCAAACAATAATTTCTTCCTAACATCTGCGCAGCGTCCGCCACCATTCCTTCTGTCAATGCATTCCGAATCTTGGTAGAACTCACAGCAGCTTCGTCGATCAGTTGTGCGGGTATTTCAAAAACCTGATAGCCAAACTCCTGCTGTAATTGCCTTAGCAACTGAATATTTCCCGTACGATCTTGCCCGAAATGATGATCATAACCAATGACGATGCGCTCAGGGTGAAATTTTGCAACCAGAAAATGTTCAACATAACCTCTTGCCGGCATATCGGCAAAGTCTCTCGTGAAAGGAACTACAACAATATGCTGAATCCCCGCATCAGAAATCAGTTGCAGTTTGTCCTGCAGTGGTGTTATCAGTTTCAAAGATTGTTGCGGAAACAGGAGTTTACGCGGATGAGGCTCAAATGTGATCACAACACTTTCTCCACCCGCTTCCCGTGCATGTCGGGATAGTTCCTTTAAAATCGTCTTATGCCCGAGGTGCACTCCATCGAAGGTTCCGATGGTAATGGACGGTTTGTTGAATTGGGGGAGGCTGTTTGTGTCGTAAAAGATAGCCATGAATTAAATTCCTCTCATAATCTCATATAACCAGTACACATCCTCAAAAGTATTGTACAAAGGTACAGGCGCCACGCGTATCACATTGGGTTCTCTCCAGTCTGCAATCACACCTTGTGCGGTCAGTGCATCGAATACTTCCCTGCCACGATCTTTAAACAACATAGACAACTGGCAACCGCGACGCTTAGGATCGGCAGGCGTAATGATCTCGAAAGGAAGCTGTGTTACTTGTCCGAGCAGATATTCGAGATATGCAGTAAGCCGCTCACTTTTTTCTCTAAGCGCGGCAATTCCTGCCTTCTCAAAAATATCGAGTGAAGCATGATGCGCCACCATATTAAATACCGGTGCATTGCTCATCTGCCAACTTTCTGCTGTTGGTGTAGGAACAAAACCTTTTTCCATACGGAAACGGGTCTTTTCATCATTGCCCCACCAACCGGCGAGACGGAATGTTTTCGGATTGGAAGCATGGTGTTCATGCACATAAATGCCTCCTACTCCACCGGGACCGCTGTTGAGATATTTATAAGAACACCAGCAGGCAAAATCTACGTTCCAGTCGTGAAGCTGTAAAGGAACGTTGCCCACAGCATGAGCCAGATCGAATCCGGCATAAGCACCTACTCGATGTGCTGCCTGAGTAATCTTTGCCATATCGAAAAGCTGACCACTATAGTAATTCACACCGCCCATCATTACCAAAGCGAGTGAATCTCCCGCGTCTTCGATAGCTTTCAATACATCTGCTTCTTCAATGAGATATTCTCCCTCGCGTGGTGCAATCTCAATAATGGCATCTTCAGGATCAAAACCATGCATGCGTACCTGTGTCTCCACTGCGTATTGATCGGAAGGGAACGCTCCGGCTTCCATGATGATCTTATACCGCTTATTTGTCGGGCGATAAAAAGAGATCATAAGCAAGTGAAGGTTCACCGTAAGGGTATTCATCGCAACTACCTCACTTTGTCTTGCACCCACAATGGCAGCAAGCCTTTCCGTAAAAAGTTTATGATAAGAAAACCATGGATTGCGCGCGCTGAAATGTCCTTCTACACCATGCTTCGCCCAGTCTTCAAGTTCCGCATCCATAAGATACTTAACACTTTTGGGTTGAAGCCCCAGCGAGTTTCCGCAGAAATAATAAACATCTCTGCCTTCGTGCTGCGGAAAGAGAAACCGCTCACGGAAAGAATACAAAACATCTGTCTGGTCAAGACTTTGCGCGTACGCAAGATTAGCTTCAAATGGTGCAGACATGCCGGAAATTTGAGCGCAAAAATAGGCTTGTATTGTTAATGTTTTTGAAAAAGCAGGTAACAAATAGTATGGACTCTAAGCCTGGCACGTTTCTTTTTCACTTCACTGAGATCAACCAAATTTTTTTGCAATGAAAAAGTTGTTACTTGTTTTAAGCGGATTGTTACTCAGCATAGGATTATCGCAACCGGCAACTGCACAGGGAAGCCGAACAGGTTTAGGTCTGCGGTTGACACCTGACGGAGGCGGATTTACAGGTAAATTTTTTGTGGACAGAAACCTTGCGATTGAAGCCCAGTTGAATGCAGGCGGTGTCTTTGGCGGAGAAGGTGAAAGTCTTACTGCAGTTGGTTTATTGGAATATCATATTCCTCTGCCTGATCCCAGCTGGAGAATCTTCTTTGGCGGCGGTGCTCATATGGGTACCTGGGATCATGACCACAGACATCGCGACGGACGAAGAGAGCATGATGATAACGAATTTATCTTCGGTATCGACGGTATCGGCGGCGTTGAATATGTATTCAAAAGAGTGCCGATTGGATTAAGTGCCGATTTCAAGCCGGCTATCAATTTTGTAAGCGATGTCGACTTCTTTCCTCATAATATGTTTGGCGTAAGTGCTCGCTTTTACATTCGATAAACTGTCGGAGCACATTTGGTTCGACTCAATAAATGCCGGTGTTTTACCTACCGTTTGGACACAAATGTGGTAGTATATTTGGTCAAAAGTGCAGACCAGATATTTTGAGGATATAAAAGATAAGCGATTGTTGAAGAGAGGCAACTCGATTCTCAATCGCTTGTTTTC